>ULSH01005511.1_pt1 | contig 54709 bp, 43 predicted proteins | sample 1956151 | NCBI WGS metagenome assembly ULSH01 (sample SAMEA4835702, study PRJEB28245) | human gut metagenome | biome: gut microbiome; material: fecal sample | place: Denmark | collected 2008 | reverse complement strand
GTCCCGGCAGCGCCGGGCGCGAGGAAATCTTTCAGGTAGACGGTTTTTTCCGCCGCAGGTGCCGCATATACGGCCAGGATGGCCAGCAGGGCGGCGCAGCATTTTCTCAGGGTTCGGTTCATAAGGGTCGTATTTTTCGGATAGAGTTATTTGTTATCAGCCGGTTCGATCTTCAGCGCGAAGCCGCCGCCGGGCGCCACGGGTATTTGCAGCCGTGTCGCGGAGGTCACCCGTTGCGTGGAGATCGTATATCGGGTGGGTTCCGCGGCCGAGCGGCCGTCGTCGGCGAGCAGCGTGGCCGTATACTCCCGCCCGGGGTCGAGCAGCGACAGGTCGACATCGAGCGTGCGTGGCGTCCAGCCGGTAAGCCCGCCCACATACCAGCAATCCTGCCGTTTGCGTGCCGTGACGATATATTCGCCGATTTCGCCCGCGAGCACCCGCGTCGTATCGAACACGACGGGCAGCGAAGCGATGAAGCGCGTGCAGGCCTCGTCGGCCATGTAGCGCGTCGGAGAGTCACAGAGCATCACCAGCGGCGCGTCGAAGACCACGTAAGCCGCCACCTGGTGCGCCCGCGTGCCCTGGCTCATCGGGTTGCGGTAGTCTATCCGGAAGCCTTCGCGCGTGGCATTGCGGTAGGCGCCGGGGGTGTAGTCCACCGGGCCCTGCACCATGCGGATGAAGGGGAAGGTCACGTCGTAGAGCGGCATGTCGGGATTGCTCCACTTGAGTTCCTCCAGCCCGAAGACGCTTTCGAAATTGACGATATTGGGATAGGTGCGGTTCTGACCCGTGGGTTTGTAAACGCCGTGGATATCGAGCACCAGGCGGTGCGCGGCGGCGACCCGGGCAAGGCGGTAGACCAGCTCGACGGCCTTCTGGTCGTCGCGGTCGATAAAGTCGACCTTGAAGCCGCGGATACCTAATCCGGCATAGTAGCTGCACGCCTCTTCGAGCTTGGCGTCGAGCACGTTGCCCACAACCCACAGCATCAGCCCGACACCTTTGGCGTCGGCATAACGCACCAGTTCGGGCAGGTCGATCTGCTCGACCACGGACATCACGTCGCCGGCCTTCGGATCCGACCACCCTTCGTCCAGCACGACGTATTCGAGCCCGTAGTCGGCCGCGAAGTCGATATAGGCCTTATAGGTTCGCGTGTTGATGCCCGGCTCGAAGTCCACGCCCGTCAGCCCCCAGTCGTTCCACCACTCCCAGGCCACCTTGCCGGGCTTCACCCACGAGCAGTCGCCTATACGGTTCTCGGCGGCGAGGGCATAGACCAGGTCGTTGGTCGGGAGTTCGCGGTCTTCGTCGGCCACGGCGAGGATACGCCACGGATATGTCCGCGTGCCCTCGACGCGGGCGATATAGTCATGGCGCGTGGCGACCTTCTCCTGGCAGCGGCGCTCGTGAAGGTAGCAACTGTCGGGCACGGCGGCAAACAGCCCCCGCAGGCCGCCCGCCGAGGGCGTCAGGAACATGCCGGGATAGGCTTCCAGATCGGCTTCGCAGACCAACACGCGGCCGGCGGCGCCGCAGTCGGCGGCCAGCGGCAGCAGGACGGGTTTTTCCGTCCCCAGCGCGTTCAGGCGGCACTTCTCATACTGGCTCTGGTAGGCGTTGCACAGGCCGTCGGAATAGGCGGCGAACAACCCGGGGTCGCCCGCGAAATTGAACTCGGCCACTTCACCGGCCACGGTTCGTTCGCCCGGCAGATGCGTTTCGATACGGTAGGCGCAACCCTGGTCGAAGACCCGGAAAGTCACGGCATAACCGCCTTCGAAGGTAAGCCTCAGCTGGTTGTAATGCTCCGTGAAGCGTGCCTGCCGGTAGAAGGGAGCCTCGACGACCCGTTCCACCGTTTCGCGCCGCGCATCGGTCACCTTCGCACCGCGTCCCAGCACCGTACCGTCGGCGAAGTGCAGCCCGATGGCCGAAGGCAGCAGCACGGGCGTACCGTGGCGGGTCACGGTATAGGTCAGCGAGTCGGCCGCACGGATCCCGACGCAGAGCGTCCCGTCGGGCGAGGCGACTTTGAAATCAGTCCCGGGGCCGGACGAGCAGGCGGCCGCGAAGGACAATGCAAACGAAATGGCAAAGCAGCGGAAAAGGTTCATAGGTAAATCGGATTGTTAATCGGTTAGTTTCACCCGTATCGTCGCGCCGGGTGCCGCGCGGTATATTTTCGGTTTTGCGCCGGGCCGGGCCACCGTAATGCGGAGCCTGCCGTCCGCCACGCGCGCGACCGTGATGTCGAAATCGGAGCCGAACGCCCGGATATGGCGCAGGGACATGCTCTCCCAGGCAGCGGGCATGGAAGGCGTGAGGTCGAACGACCGCAGCCCCGTGGGGCGGATGCCGAACAGGCCCTCGGTGATGATGCGGCAGTAGAGCCCGCTCTCGGCCGAAAGGTGGCGCTGCGAGCCTTCGGGCCACGCCTCGATGGGATAAGGCACATGGTCGCCCAGCAGGCGCCGCTGCGAATAGCGGTGCAGCAGTTCGGTCGCACGGTCGGCCTGCCCCACGTTGTAGATCCCGCGCAGGGCGTAGAGCGTCGAGCGATCCCAGAACGTCGAGCTGCCCTGCTGGGTCAGCAGGCCGTCGTCGGTCATCAGCTCGGGGCCGAGCAACGCCCGGACGGTGCCTTCGCTGCGCTCCTTCAGCCCCACGATCAGCGGCATGCAGATCCACGAGCGCAGCAGCGTATTGCCCGCATAGTAGCGGTAGGTGTCGTACCCGCCGACCTCGCCGCCGAAGTGCGCGTCGATAGCTCGGGCGAGCGCCCTGGCCTGTGCGGCATAGCGGGCGGTCTGGGCGGATTCCACACCCAGCTCGCGGCCGAGCGACACGGCCGACAGCAGTGCATCGTAATAGAGCGTCGAGGTGCAGAGGTTGGCATCGCCGGTGGGGAAACGCCCCTCCAGTTCGTCGGTGTCGGAAGCCACGACGCCGTCGGGCGTAAGCTGGCGGCGGCAGTATTCGAGGCACCACTCGACGAGCGGCCACAGCTCGGCGGCCTCGGCACGGTCACCGCGCGCAAGGGCGTAGCGTGCCGCCCCGCAGGCGATCATCGCGGCGTCGCCGCGGTCGCCCGCGCCGTTCCAGATGTCGTCGCCCTCGGCGATGACCGAGCTGGGCAGCGGTTCGTATGCGGGGTTCATGAAGCGGGCGAAATGGCGGAACGAGTTGAGCGCCGAGGCATTGCCCACCCCGTAGCCCAGGAAGGGGAAGAAGGGGTTGACGTATTCGGCCTGGTCGTTGGCCCAGATGGCCGCATAGTAGGATTCGCCGCCGGGGGCGTGCATGTAGCCGCCCTTGGTCGCAACGATGCTCTCGGCAGCCCGCAGCTTGGCATAGCGGAATTGGGTGTCGATCACCGGGTCGGGGGTTTCGAGCACGAGGTTCGCGTCGATGCACTCCCTGACGAACGCCATCCGGGCGGCCAACTCGGCCGCCACGTCGGGGTGCAGGGGCTCTCCGCCGCCCGGGTAGGCCTGGAACACGGCGTCGAACGCGAGCGAGTCCCCCGCGGCAAGCGTAAAGGTGCCGCTGCCCGCGATGTCGCCCCGCACGACATAGCTGCCCGTGAGGCCCTTGGCCGGATCGGTCGTCACGACCTGCGAGAATTCGGGTACGGAAACCGTCAGCGGCTTCGCCCCGACGTTACGCAGCGTGTAGCGCTCGCACATGAGCGGCAGCGTGCGCGAAGGGAAGATCGTACGCGTCATCTCCACGACGGGCTCGGGTTTCATGTCCCGCGCCGAACCGACGTTCATCTTACCGACGCCCCAGCGGCTCCGCACCTCCAGCGCACCGTCGATGGCCACCTGCCCGACCCGTTCGTCCTGCAAGGCCAGGCCGTCCACGCCCAGCAGCGAAGGGATGTCCGCGGCCATGCGGTACATCAGGCTGGCGTGGGTGTTGTTGGGCAGGGTGCGCAGCAGGGGGAAGACGAGCGAACGCTCCTGGCGGAACGCCCCGCGCGAGTCAACGCCCCAGCGGAGCACGAAGGCCATTCGCTCGCCGCTCATCTCGATGTGGTCGTCGTGCGGGATGTCGCTGCCGACCTTCCACACGATGCCCCGCCCGTCGGGGGCGATCTGCCAGCGTTGTCCGCATACGGCAACTGCGGACAGCATGAAAATGCAAGTCAGTAAGGTTCTTCCTGTCATAGTTCGGTGTTTTGTGATTAAGAGCCCTAAAGATAGCAATTATTCGTCAATTCCTACGGCGCGAACCAGCCCGCAGCCGCGTTTGAGCCGCAGCCGGAGCGTATGCTCCCGCTGCCCGGCAAAACGGGCGTTCTGCAACTCGTAGAGCGGCAGCCAGCCATAGGCTTTCACGCCGCCGTATTCCGCTTCGACCAGGCAGTTGCAATAGCGCACGCCGAACTCCTGCTCGGGTTCGAAAATTCGCGCAACGGGAACCGTACAGCGTCCGCGGCGGTCGGTCGCGGCCTCGGCCTGCGGCTCGGCGGTCACCGTATAGGTGTACCACCGCACGGGATAGAACCGCACGACAGCCCCTTTGGCCGGGCTTGCGTCGGCATCCGCCACCTCGACCCGGATACGGTCGGGCAACACGCCCGCCACCAGGTCGTCGATGTCGACATTGCGGTCGGCGGCATGGTCGATCATGCGGACGGCATAGTCGCTCCAGAGCTCCTCGCCATAGGGATAATTCATGATGCACCGCACGCCGGAAAACGCCTGTCCGTTGACGGGGTTCTTGTCCGCGTCGACCTTCATGGCATAGATGTCGGGGACGCCCCGCGCATGGCCGAACTCGTGGATGATGCCGTCGATGGCATTCTTCTCGAACGGGCTGTTGAAACGGTCGTTGTGCGTGCGCGAATGGTAGATGGTCTGGATCTCGTCGCCGTACCAGCCGCCGCCCGTCTCGCGGGGATCGGATTTGTAACCGTCCATCACCACCAGATAATCGTGGTCGGGATGGGGCTTGCGGATCTGGTCGGCCGACACGCCGTCGTAGATGTAGAAGGCGTCCCAGTCCACCACGAAATCGTAGACCGCACGCAGCTGCGCCCCGTAGTTGAAAGCACGGTTGACGCGCCGGAACATATCTTCGGTCAGTTGCACGACCCGGTCGCGCCCGCCCAGCGAATCGACCGATTCGCGGTCGATGCCGACCTTGACGCGGAAGGTATAGACCGGTTGTGCGGCAGCGCGGAACGCGGCGGCCACGACCAGGGCCAGGAGGGCTGTTCGCAAGGTATTCATCGGCATCAGTTTCTAAGCGATTCCTCGATCAGGGCCAGTTCCCCGGGCGTATAGGTCGCCGCCACGACATCTTCGCCCGCGGCCTTCGAAACGTAGGAGAGGAAGAAGAGGAATTTGTCGTAGGGCGTCTCGAGCCCTTCCTGCCCCGAGTCGCCGAGCGCGTAGAGTTCGCGGAACGCCTTTTTGTAGACGTCCCACCCGTAACGCTCCTTGATGCGCAGGAAGGTGTAATGCAGGGCATCGCCGTTATTCTTGGGGATGCCGGCGCCGATGGTTTCGTCGTAGAAAATCTTGTAGTAGTTGATTACGTCGGCACCCCGGTAGCAGATGTCGCGCTGCGACATCGTACCGTCGCACGCTTCGAGGGCATAGGACATGCGGAAATTGGCGAAAATCTCGTCGTTCCAGTTCCAGCGTCCCGTACCCGAAATGTTTCCCTGCGAGAAGACATGGCCGATCTCGTGGATGATGCCGAAGCCCCAGTCGCCGAACTCGACCGTGCGGTCGAGCAGCTTCGATACGGCGACGTGGCTGTTCCACAGGATCGGGTTGCCGGCCAGCGCCCAGTAACCGGGTTCGATGCCCGGCGTGTTGAGGATCATGATTTTGCGCCCGTCGAAGGGCACGTCGCCCACCAGGTCGCGGTAAGCCTCGTACGTGCGGTCGAGCTTCGAGAGCCAGGCGTCGATGTCGGCATCGGAGACGGTCACCTTGTCGCGGTCGAGTTTCAGCACGATGTGTTCGCCCTCGCGGGTATAGAGGGCCTCCTCGGGCGCCGGCGTGACCTTCACGTTGTCGTACCATACCGTCCCCGAGGCCTTGCCTCCGTTGTAGGTGCCCCAGGGGAATCCCAGGCCGCAGCAGACGACGGCTTCGCCCTGCCGGTCGGGCACGAAATCCAGATACACTTCCGTCCAGTCGTTGGTGCCGTAGGCGAACTCCGAGGCATTCCACGACTGTTCCAGTCCCTCGGGGTCGAGGTAGAGCACGGCGCCGCGGCCGTCCTGCACGCTGTCGCACTTCATCAGCGCACTCAGGCGGTAGAGCTTGCCGGGATGCAGCCCCGTAAGTTTGTGTTTGATGGCCAGGGCGGTCTTTTCGGCGCTGGCGATCTTCACGCATCCGCTGCCGTCGGCACCGCCTTCGGGCAGGTATTCGACCGTGCCGGGCACCTCCCCGGCGTTATGGTTCCAGTAGCGCGCGAACCTTTCGGGCCGGTCGAAATTGTCGGAGAAGACCTTGACCTTCGAGCCGAAGGCGCACAGACACAGCACGCACGCTGCGACGGCGGCGAGTAGAAATACCACTCTCTTCATTTTCGCATTGGGTATTAATTGCCGCCCGGCAGAGGCGACGCATCGCCCCGCGACGGGATACGGCGGTTATTATTGCAACTGTTTGCGGATCGAAGCCAGCTCGGCCTCGGTGAAATACTGCGCTCTGACATCCACGTCGCGCCCGGTCAGCCGGGTAGCGTGCTTGGAAAGCAGCGAAAGCAGGTATTCGAACTTGTCGTATTTACCCGAGGGCGCGCCGCCCGTGGTCGTCAGTTCGCGGAAAGCGGCCTTGAAAGGTTCCCAGCCGATGCCGCCCGGGCCGGCCAGACGACCGAGCATGTAATGGATGCCGTTGTCGTTGACCTGCGTGTAGACCGTATTGTCGTAATCCTTCTTGTACATGTCGAGAATCTCGCGCCCGGTGTAGACCCGTTCGTCCATCCAGACCTTGCCCTGGTTCTGTTCCAGGCCGTACTGCATCCGGAAATTGGCGAACATCTCGTCGTTCCAGTTCCAGCTCGAATTGCCCAGGTTGAAGACGTGCCCCAGTTCGTGCATCAGGCCGAAGCTCCAGGTGCCGTGCTGCGCCAGCTCCTCGAAGGTCGAGGTGACGGCCGAATAGTTGCTGCTCCACAGGATGGGATAGCCCGCCAGCGCCCAATAACCGCTTTCGAGCCCGCGCGACGAAAGGATCGCCAGCTTGCGCCCCTCGTGCGGGGTCGCCCCCACCAGGTCGGCATACGACTCGTACATCCTGTCCAGGTTGGCGATCCACTCGGTGATCTGCGACGCCGAGGCGTAGACCTGCGAGGGTTCGACGAAGAGGCGGATATGCTCGCCTTCCTGCATGAAAAGTTCGTCGGTGACCTTCACCACGCTCACGTTGTCGAAGTAGGCCGTGCCGGTCGAATAGCCGCCGTTGGTCGTCCCGCCGTAACGGAACCCCAGCGAGCAGACGATCTCGGCAGTCCCGTCGTCCTGCGAAAGGAAGTCGAAATGGAGCGACGTCCAGTTCCTGAGGTTGGTGCCGTAGAGGAATTTCGAGGCGCCCCAGAACTGCTTCTGGGACATGTCGAACAGGATGGCGCCGCGCCCCTCGTCCTGCGGAATGTCCGAATATTTGACCTTGGCATACATGCGGTACATCTGGTCGGGTTCCAGCCCCGTAAGCTTCTGTTTGATGCCCACGCCGCAACGGCCGTTCTCGGGGAACTGCTGGATCTTGATGCAGCGGCTGTCGTTGACGCCGGCACCCTCGACCACCTCGACCGTCACCTTGCCGCCGTTGTGGAAATCGACGCGCGTCCAGCCTTCGAGCCCCTTTTCGAAGCCGCTGTTGACGACCTCGACGGCATTGGGATCCACGACGGGCGGCACGGGAGGTTCGGGCCCGGGCTCGCCGTCACCGTCGCCGCCGCACGACCAAAGCGCCGCGGCCGACAGGACTACGCACAAAAAGAATCGCATTTTTTTCATAATCGGTATATTTAAAATTCAATCATTTCAGGGTTTTCAGCGCGGCGATCTGTGCCGGAAAGGTTACAGGCCGGAGCAGCCCCCTGCCAGCAGGGCAGCGATTGCCAATGGCCGGGGGATACCCTGTGTACCCCCGGCCATCGGCCCTGCCAGACCGTCAAAGGTCTGCACGGTTGGACAGCAGCACTTCGATACCGAATCCGCCCGTCGCACCGTACGCACCGTCCATAACCCGGAGGTTGAAATAAATATCCCCCGTGTCAGTGTCCAGATAACTGCCGGAATCGACAATCTGGTCATAACCGTCAGCTCTTTCGTTGGGACGATCCGAGAAATCGACGAGTACCCGCCGGTTGGGATGTCCTGCGACCGTTTCGTCCGAAATATTGAAGTAAATCAGGCCGCCTGTCCACGTCTGGTTGTAATTGATGATGTACTTCTGCTTCTTCGCATTCCGCGACTCGGCATAGCCGTCCTGTCCTGCGATGAAAATAGCCGGTTTCAAAACGCGGTTGCTTTTTTCTTCGCCCCAGACTTCCTTGTCGTAGGTGCCCTTGAGCGTCTTGTTCACCTCGATGTAGAATGTCGACGGGCCGGTTACGATCGTGCCGTCCACCAGTTCGCTGCTCTTGAGGGTCAACGGAACCATGTATTTATCGGCGCCGTCGTAATCCAATTCCGACAGATCGAGCTCGAACGAGAGTTCGCCGTATTGGCTGCCGGCCTGAATTTCAGTCGGGGTAACGACCACCTTGGCGGCATCCAGCGTCTTGAATGCAGTCCCGTGCTCCGTGTTGTAGGTTTCGACCTTCTCCGGTTCGAATACGAAGTCGACAGGCTGGCCGACAGTCATCGGGGAGTTCATCTGCACCCTGATTTTTCCCTTGCCCGACGTTTTTGCGAGGTCGGCGGCGTTCGTTACCCATATTTTGAGTTCGGACATCTGAATCAAGACATAAACCGGCTCCCGCTGGACGACCGAATAGTCGTCGGAATGCATTTCGAGCGGCAGCAGGTAGGTGCCCTCACCGCCGATTGCAGCGCAATCGAATTCGATGCGGCTCTCGATTTCCAGCGTTTCCGTATCGAAATCCGATTCCTTGATTTTATAATACTGCTCGGGCAACAGCTGGTAAGAGGTGCCGTGCTCCTCGTTATAGGCATCGACTTTCGATGCATTGACCCGATAGCCGATTTTCGCCACCTCCAGCGTGTTGAAATTGGCCGTGGCGTTCAGCGTAATTTCCTGCGGCAGCGGAATGGTCGGAATGAACTCCAGCTGCGGCATCTGTTCGGGCATCTCCACCTGCACAATCGGCTCGACGATGTTCAAACGCAACAGCGCCTGCATCATCGAACCGCCGTCCTCGACGGGCGTGGAGGCATTGGAGATACGGATGGGGAGCAGCATGTTGTTGGCCGCAGCCATGCCTTTGGCCGCAATCAGGGCTTTGGGATGTATCCGCACGGAAATATCGACGGACTTGACCGTACTTGCAAGTTGCGCATTCTTCGGAATGTCGTAGAACTGTGCTTCCAGCAGTTTATAGTCGGTGTTGTACAATTCGTTGTATTCGGCGAGCAGCGTTTCGTCCACCACGATATCCAATTCCAGTTCTTTCGACAGACCGGCAGTTCTCGAAACATTGATGACGGTTTCGTAGTCGTCATAGATGGATATGGTATTGACCGTGTACAGCCCGTTCTGTTCGAAAACCGGGTCGGGCAGAATATTTATGTCCGAATACTCCACGTCGCAGCCGGTGAAAGGCAGCGCCAGGGCCGCGAGCGCCAGTATCTTAAAAAACTGTTTCATAGCGAATTTTCCATTTTTAAGTTTAACATGTGTCCGGCTGCGGCCATCAATAGTAGGGCGCCTGCACCAGCTGCGTATTGAGCATGATCTCCGAAGACTTGATGGGCAGGAAGTAGTGCTGGATGTCGAAGCGCTTGTTGGCCACCTTGGTCAGGGTGAAGAACGCCGGGTCGGTGGCACCCGTACCGCGCGACATGTCCAGTCCGTATTCGTCGTGGTTGAACTCGCCGTCGGGGCCATGGGCCGTGAACCAGCGGCGCACGTCGAAATAGCGGTTGCACTCCCACGCCAGCTCGATCTTGCGCTCGTGGCGGATCATCCCGCGCATCTCGTCCTGCGAATAGGTGCCCTCATAGGCCGGGATGCCGGCACGGGTGCGGATTTCGTTGAGGTAATAGAGCGCTTCGTCCTGCCGGGAGGTGCCGTAGTACTCGTTCAGGGCCTCGGCATAATTGAGGTAGACCTCACCCAGGCGGATGATGGGGAAAGGCACGTTGAGCATACGCGTCGCCTCGCTGGTCTGCTTGTTGCTGCGGTAATCCAGCGGGAGGTTCTTGCGCACGGAGAATCCCGAGGTGTTCTTGTCGCCCGGGGTGCTGCCGTTGCCGCTCAGCCCCGAGTACCAGAAATCGACCACGCCGTAGCCGTCGGCATCCTGGTAGCTGTCGGTCTTGTTCTCGTAGGCGTACGACAGGCGCTGGTTGGGGAAGTGAACCGAGGCATAGAACCGCGGCTCGCGGTCGACGAACATCCAGAACGTATTGGCGATGGTGCCGTTGCCGGCTTCGGCCGAGAACTTCTTGGAGGCGAACCACTCTTCGAGCGGGCGGCTCGGGCTGCCGTCGGCCATGAAGAAATCGTTGATCATGCCGATGGCCAGCGAATAGCGGCCGTTCCAGCCGTACCAGCGCGCCGGCAGGGCGCACATGCCGTACCACTGCACCGAGTTGGGGTGCCCCCAGATGATCTCGGTATTCTTGCCGGCGCCCCAGGTGGTCGTCACGGCGCGGAGGTTATCCACGATCTCATCGAACGTAGCGTCAGCGGCCGGTTTGAGCAACTGGTATTCGGTCATGTCGATGACCGTCTTGGCGGCATCGGCGGCATCCTTCCACAGCTCCTTGTCATAGGTCTGGGGCATGAGCACTGTGCCGTCGTGATTCGTCCAGTTCTTGTAGGCCGAATTGCCGTTGAAGAGCGGGCTGGCGACCATCAGCAGCATGCGCGACTGGATGGCCCGGGCGGCACCGATGGTGGGGAGCCCCAGCGTGAATTTCTCGTCGCGGGCGGCGGGCATGCCGTTTTCACAGGCCCAGTCGATCTCGCCGTTGATCCAGCGGACGCATTCGCCGAGCGTGTTGCGCGCCTGCGAAGCCCCGATCTGGTCGGCCGAACGGCTGGTCTCTACGATGGGGATCGGGCCGTAGAGGCGCAGCAGCAGGTAGTGGTAATAGGCACGCATGAAGCGGGCTTCGGCACGCATCGTGCGGCGGTCGATCTCGCCCAGTTCGGCGCACTTGTCCACGTTTTCAAGGAACAGGTTGCAATGGCGGATGGCCTGGTAGTAACGCACGAAGAAATAGAGGTTGTAGCCCGTATAGCCGTAGTAGTTGTCGGGGCTCATCTTCCCCTCGGCGATATTGCGCACGTGCGATTCGAGAATGTAGGCCGATTCGTCGGTGCACCAGAAATAGGGAATCTGGCCGCTGTAATGCATCTCCTGCACCATGAAATCGTCGCTGTAAATGCGGTTGTACCACTTGGTGGTCTCGATCTTGGACGAGAAGATCTTGTCCATCGAGTTCAGGTCTTCGGGATCCTGATCCAGATAGTCGGCGCAGCCGGTAAACAAAAGGAGCGACGCGAGCATTAAATATACGATATTCTTTTTCATTCTTTAGGCTGTATTAGAAGGTTAAATTCACACCGACGAAAACCTGGCGCTGCATGGGATAGGCATCGGCACCCGTCTCGGGATCCCAGTAGTCGGAGATAAATTTGCTGACCGTAAACAGGTTCACACCCGTGGCATAGATGCGCAGCGAGCTGCACCGGAGCTTGCTGGCCCAGGCCGAGGGCAGCGTATAGCCGATCTCGACATTCTTCAGGCGCAGGTAGCCGCTGTCGCGCTGCCACCAGGTCGAAGTCTTGTAGTTGTTGGCATCGGCGCCGTAGGAGAGGCGGGGCGAGAAGGCGTGCGGATCGGGGTTGTCCACCGTCCAGCGATCCTTGAACATGGTCATCACGTTACCCATGAACTTCGGGCCGCGGTCTGCCTGGAACGGGTAGAAATACCAGCCGCCGCTCAGGTAGGAGGAACGGTTGGTTCCGCCCTGGAAGAGGAACGAGAAGTCGAAGCCCTTGTAGTTGAGCGACGCACCGAAACCGTAGACGATCTCCGGCATCGCGGGGTTGCCGATCCACGTCATGTCGGCCTCGGTGATCTTGCCGTCGTCGTTGAGGTCTTCGTAGCGGATGTCGCCGGCACGCAGCTGCTGCTTGTCCAGGCCGAACTGCGTATAGTAGTCGGGCATGTTGTCCAGCTCCTCCTGCGAGAAGAGGTGCATGGCACGGTAGCCCATGGTCAGTCCGTAACGCACGCCGCGCTGATCCTGCCACGGATAGGCATAGTACTTGCCGTCGTCGATCACCTTGTTGCGGGCAAAGGTGAAGTTTCCGCGAACGGAGACGGTGAGGTCTTTGCTGAAACGCTTGACGTATTCGGCCGAAACCTCGAAGCCGCGGTTCTCCATCAGACCCATGTTGGCGTAGTTGGTATAATCCTTGGGAAGCCCCGAAATCTCCGAGAACTGGGGTGCGAGGAAGATGTTTTCACGCCGCTCGTAGAAGAAGTCAGCATTGATTTTCAACTCGTTGAAAAACCCGGTTTCGATACCGACGTTGTATTTGGTCGACACCTCCCACGTCACGTCCTGATTGGCCATGCGACCTTCGCCGATACCGCCGGCTCCTTGGTCGAAGTTGACGCCGAGGTTGCCGTAACCGTTGGCGCCACTGTTGATCGTAGCCAGGTAGATGAAACGCGTACTGGGGATCTGGTCGTTGCCGACCTGCCCGACCGACGCACGGATCTTGAACCACGTCAGCACCTCGCTGTTGCGCAGGAAGCTCTCCTCGGAGGCCACCCAGCCGATAGCCACGGCGGGGAATACGCCCATGCGCTTGCCCTTGGCAAAGTTCTCCGAACCGTTGAAACCGATGTTGGCCTCGATCAGGTAACGCTTGTCGTAGGCATAGGTAAGACGGCCGGCAAGGCCGAGCGAACGGTTGGGCAGCGACTTGAGGTAATCGCTCGTGGCCTCCTGCAACCGGTAATCCTTGGCGAAGCCGAGCAGCAGGCCGCCGACCTCGTGCTTTTCGCCGAACGTCCGGCTGTAATTAATCGCCGCCTCGACGTACTGCGTACGGGAACCGTTGCCGGACTGTTTGTAATTCAGGTACTCCTGTTTCTGGTCGGCCTGCCACTCGGTGCGGATCAGTTCGCCGTCCTGGTCGCGGCCCGTGGCCTCGAAGAAGTTGATGTTGCGCGCACGCTCCTCCACCGAATAATTCACGGCGTCGTAGGCGTAGCTCACCTTGGCCGAAAGGCCCGGGGTGATGAACGAGAAATCCTGGTTGATCGTCAGGTTGGCGCGAAGCGTATTGCCGGTGGTCTTCTTCCAACCGCGCTGCGTGAGCATGTTATAGGGGTTGTTCAGGCCGTCGCGGCCGGCCAGCTCGCCGTCCTTGAAGCGGACGGGGAAAGCGTTCGGCGCCGCGTTGATGATGTCGCGGTAGATGGCTGCAGACCCCTCGACGGGCTCCATGTTCTCGGTCACGTTGCCCTGCACGCCGAGGTTCACCACCGTGGTCTTGGTGATGTCCATGTCGACGTTGGAGCGGAAGTTATAGCGCTTGTAGTTGACATTCTCGCCGTAACGGCCGATCTTGTCGCTCACCCATGAATATTCGCCGGGTTTGACAGCATACTGCCCCTCTTGGTTGTAGAAGGAGAGGGCCGTGAAGTAGCGGGCGAACTTGCCGCCGCCCGAGATGTTGGCGCTCACCTTCTCGGAAAGAGACACCTTTTTCATAAGGAGCTTCTGCCAGTCGACATCGGGATAGACCTCGGGGTCGGTCTGCATGCGCATGGCCTTGATCTCGTCGGCGCCGTATTTCAGTGCCGCCGAGGCATTCACGGCATCCACCGCCTCGTTGAACATTTCGGAGCGGGTAGCGGCGTCGACGAACGACAGGCGTTTGCTGGCGAACGAGAAGCCCTGCTCGTAACGCAGGTCGATCCGGGCCGGGCCGTCGAAACCGCGGCGCGTGTTGACAAGGATAACGCCGTTGGCACCGCGTACGCCGTATACGGCCGTGGCGCTGGCGTCTTTCAGGACGCTGAACGACTCGATCTCCAGCGGGTCGACATCGTTGAGCGGACGCTCGATGCCGTCGACCAGGATCAGCGGATCGGGGCTGCCCGTAAAGGTGGCGATACCGCGGATCCAGAACTGGGCGTCGTCTTTGCCCGGCTCGCCCGAGGTTTGCAGTGCGACGACGCCCGCCAGGTTACCGGCCAGCGTCTGGCTCAGCGACCGCACGGGGACACGCAGTTCCTCGGGCCGGATCGTGGAGATGGCCCCCACGACCGATTCGCGTTTCTGGGTACCGTAGCCCACGGAGACAATTTCGACGCTCTCCATGCCGATGGCCTCGGGCTTGAGCGTGATCGTCACCGACCCGGCGCCTTTGGACGACACCTGTTGCGCCTCGTAACCGACATACGACACGACGAGCGTGACGTTGCGGTCGGTATTCTTCAGGTTGAAGGTACCGTCGACATTGGTCGCCGTGGCGATCGTGGTACCTTTGACCATGACCGTCGCACCGATGACCGGCGCACCGGTCTCATCGAGCACACGGCCGGAGATGCCGGTGGTCTGCGCCCACAGCAACGACGCAGAGAACACGGCTGTCACAAGTAATAGTGCTTTCCGGGAAAAACGGTTAGTAGAAAAACTCATACACACTAATTTTAAGGTTAAAAAATAGGTTTGGTTGGTATCCCGGGGGACGCCCCGCAGAAGGGCTGTCCCGCTAATAGCGAATTTAGGACGGGGTATCGGGATAAAAGTCCGCAGGACACAACCAGGGGTCTGGAGTTACGATTTTTGCCTATTATGTACGATTTTATCCCGGATTTTTTTGCCGGATTCGCACGGGGCATGGTAAAAAAGGCTGCGGAAGGCATCCCGCCCGGGCGGAAGGAGGGATAAAAAAGCCGTACGGCGGAAATTCCGCCGCGCAGATATCCCCCGGGCAGTAGCGTATCACGGCATTTTATCCTATATTTGCCGTATGGACGAAAAATTAGTGTTCCGGCGCGCCCGCCCCGCCGACGCGGCGCGCATCATGGAGATCATCCGGCAGGCGCAGGCGCAGATGCGGGCACTGGGAAGCCTGCAATGGCAGGACGGCTATCCGGCAGCGGCCGATATCGGACACGACATCGCTTGCGGCTACGGATGGGTCTTCGAGAAACCGGAGGCGGAAAAGAGCACGGATGCACGGGGAACCGACGGCACGGGGGCTGCGGGGTTCCGGGCTGTAACGGCTGCCGCGGGGAAAACAACGGGCACGGAGGCGGCCGGCAAAACAGGAGTATCCGGCGCTGACGAAACGGCAGCGGCGGCGGAAGAGGCGGAAGAGGCGGAAAAAGCGGGAGAAGCGGGAGGACGAGGAGAAACAGAGCCTGCAAAAGCGGCCGCGGCACAGGGCAACGTCATCGCCTACGGTGCCGTGGTTTTCGACGGGGAACCCGCTTACGACGCCATCGAAGGGGCATGGCTCACCGACGGAGAGTATGTCGTACTGCACCGCATGGCGGTGGCCGACGGTGAGAAAGGCCGCGGGGTGGCGACGGAGTTTATGCGGCGCGTCGAAGCGATGGCGTGCGGGCGCGGCACGGGCAGTATGCGCGTCGACACCAATTTCGACAACCGTTACATGCTGCGCATGCTCGGACGGCTGGGGTTCGTCTATTGCGGCAAGGTACGCTACCGGAGCGGCGAACGGCTGGCATTCGAGAAACCCCTCGGGACATGAGGGCATAAAACGAGGGAACCGGCCATACGGCCGGTTCCCTCTTCAGGATGAGTGCGTCACTATACCCTGTAACAACTCCCCGGGAGAAATATCATAATAATCACATAGGTCAGCCAAGGTCGACAGCGTGATATCGGTATATCCGGCTTCGATCCGGCCGACATTCAGTCCGGTATCGAAACGCACGACTTCCTGAGTCAGGTTTAGCCTCCGTCTGGCCTTGGCCAGCCTGTCTGCAACCTGCCCGACAAAAAAGTCATTTTGCCGCTGCCTTTTCATAGTGCAAATTACCGCATTTATACCCTGATTTATAACTACAAATAAGTAGTTGACAGGATGATACCGTTTCCACTGAAGTCCTGTGACGGATAATCCGCCGATTTCAGCCCGAATGCACCACAATCGCACCGTTTCGGAATATCCCGTAACCGATGCCCCGGCCTTCACCAGGTTAAAATGTACCAAAAAATCAAGCCGTGCAAGATAACGCAGCAACCTATCGTACCTTTCGGAATCCCCACTTCCTATACAAATATACACAATAAGCGACTATTTGATCCCGGCGACGGGAATTCAAAATCCGGTTATTCGGCACAACGCAAAAAAAGCGGGCTGCGTCGTGCAACCCGCCTTGCCGGTGCGGCAATCCCGCCCGGGAAGGAATGTTATTGCTCCTCCTGGTAATAGACCTTGTAAAATTTGCCCTTCTCGTCCTCGCCCTGCTCCAGCAGATTGCGGTTGCCGTGGACATAGATATGGAAATTGCGGTCGAGCTTGATGACGCTCTTATAGGCGCGCGCCTGTTTCCTGACGGCGGAATCGGAAATGGCGAACTCATCCTCGATACGGATCTCGCGCTCCTGCTCGTACTCCTGTTTGTAGCGAGAGAAGCTCTCCATGACCTCGGGCTGGCGGATCACCTTTTCGGAAAAGTCGTCGAGCGAAAAACAGTCCTGCTCCCGGAAGTATTTCATCGTCTCGTTGAGCATCTCGGCCTGGTCGGCCTTCGACACGTCGAACTCCGAGGGAAGGTGCCCGGTCACGTATTTCTTGCACATGGCCAGGACGTTGTGCGTGTTGTGGTAGTTGTCCTGCCGCGGGCGGACATGCAGGAAATCGTCGATCCAGTAACGCGCTTCCGCCCGGTTGGTGTTGTCCACGACGCAGACGGCGAAGCCTTCTTCGCGCTCGGTATCGAACACGAGGCACCCTTTGTCCAGTTTGTCGACGTTGATTCCCTGGCAGGAGGAGATATGCAGCTGCCCGTCCTGCTCCCCGACCTCGAGGAACGTATCGCGGGTCTCGGACTTGAAAAGCCCGACGGCATCGACCGCCTCGCCCCCGAAACGGCAGCCGGTGAAATAGACGACGTAAAATTCGCCGCCCTTGATCTGCGGGTGTGTGCCCGTCTCGTAAAGGTGCCGGGCAAGGCCCACGGAGTTGTCGTAGAACGTCTCCCGGTCGTCGAACACCTTACAGACGAAATTGTAGACTTCGTTGCAGGCCAGGTCGGTTTCGTGGTGGAGGTTGTAGTACTCCTCGGATTTGAAACCTCCGGCGAAATAGGCGGTCAGGGTCTGCATCAGGCCGGTGTCGCCGACCTGACCGGACAATGCAGGGGCGACGAGCAGGGGCTCGTCCTTGGCCTTGTTCCCGACGATATGCACGGCCAGCGCCGCGATCCGGGTATCTTCCGTATATAACATGGCTGTGAACGGTTATTCGTAAAATACGGGACAAAGGTGGCAAAATTTTCAGCCCCGGGCAAGGAATACGGCCGTTATTTCCCGTGGCAGGCCGTTTGCACTCCCGATAATTTGCCTATTTTTGCAGGACGACAAATACCTGAAACCATGGAAAACAGAATCACTTCGCTGTTCGGAATACGCTACCCCATCGTCGCGGGCGGCATGATCTGGTGCAGCGGCTGGCGGCTGGCCGCAGCCGTGAGCGAAGCAGGCGGACTGGGGCTGATCGGCTCCGGCTCGATGACCCCCGACCTGCTGCGCGAGCATATCCGCAAATGCCGCGCGGCGACCGAAAAACCGTTCGGCGTGAACGTCCCGCTGATGTACCGCTACGCAGAAGAGATCATGGGCGTCATCATGGAGGAACGCGTACCCGCGGTGTTTACCTCGGCGGGCAGCCCGAAAACATGGACGGCCCGCCTGCACGAAGCGGGATGCAAGGTGGCGCACGTGATTTCGAGCACAAAGTTCGCCCTGAAAAGCCAGCAGGCAGGGGTCGATGCCGTGGTAGCAGAGGGCTTCGAGGCCGGCGGCCACAACGGACGCGAGGAGACCACGACGATGGTGCTCGTACCCCGGGTGCGGCAGGCCGTGGCGATACCGCTGATCGCCGCAGGCGGCATCGCCACCGGGCGCGGTATGCTGGCGGCGTTCGCGCTGGGAGCCGAGGGCATCCAGATGGGAACGCGGTTCGCGCTTTCGGAGGAGAGTTCCGCCAGCGACGCATTCAAGAAACTCTGTATCGGACTGCAGGAGGGCGACACGATGCTCGCGCTGAAGAAACTCAGTCCGACACGCCTGATCCGCAACGACTTTTTCCGTGCGGTCGAGGAGGCGGAGAACAGGGGTGCGACGGCCGAAGAGTTACAGCAGCTGCTTGGACGCGGACGCTCGAAACGGGGCATCTTCGAAGGCGACCTGACGGACGGCGAACTGGAAATCGGGCAGGCAGCCTCGCTGATCCGCGAGCTGCCGACGGCGGGACAGATCGTCCGCGAAACCGTTGCGGAATACGAGGCCGGGCTGCAGGAGCTCGTGAAGCAAGCAACGAACTGCAAGGAGGAAATTTAACCATCCGGGAGGTATTTTGCCCGGTGTTTTCCGAAAGCCGGCTCGGGACAGACCAGTCCGGTCGGCTTTCCTGCATTTCGCCGTCCGGGCGACATCGGTCGGCAAGGATCGCGGCACGGGACAGCCGGGCTTATTCCCCGCGAAATCGCACCGCCGTTCGAACAGAGGGACAACGGAGGACAGTTATCTGCCCCATTGTCATGAAAGCAGCGGAATAAAAAACGCGTGATCGGCAACAATAAAATGGCTGTAATCGCGTCCGTATGGCAGTCAAAGGGCAAAAAGTTGTAAATTTTCAGGTAAACTTTTGCAAGTTCGAGAAAAATGCTTACCTTTGCACACGCAATGAAACCGAAACGGGAATCGTTCTTTGGCAGACAATGTGTATAAACCACGTTGTAAACCGAACTGAAAAGGTCGGGTGTCAGAAGAAAGACGAAGTTTCGTAATCATTTGTAACAGAGTTTCATAACTCTACGGATGGTGCCATAGCTCAGTTGGTAGAGCAAAGGACTGAAAATGCCTCGGTCAAGCACTTGAAATAGACTTATAAAACATTAAATACAAGATGGTTACAGGAATGTGACCATCTTTTTTTGTCCCTCGAAATCGGTCGAAAATACACTGGTTTACACAACTTGTGTAAACCAAATGTGTAAACCGAAACGAGGATGTCTGCAACGGGAGTAAACGTACTTTTATACCGTTCCAAAACACTTGCGAACGGAGAACATCCGCTGATGCTCTGCGTAACGAAAGAACGTAGGCGCAAATATGTCAGCATGGGTATTTCATTGGCCGCCCGATATTGGGATTTCGACAAAAGCAGGCCGAAACGAAATTGCCCTAACCGCATCTATATTGAAAAGTATATCGCCGACAAACAGCGGGAATATACGGATAAGGTGATTGAACTGACTTGCGAGGAAAAGGCATTTACGGCCAATACGCTCGTCGAGAAAGTTTGTGGCGGCTATACGACCAAGACCGTAGGGCAGCTCTTTACCGAGCAAATCGAAGCGTTGATTGCGGCCAAACGAACGGGATATGCCTTATCGGTACGGCAGGCATATACCTCGCTCATGCGGTTCAACGGGCATCTGAATATCTACTTTTCAGAGATAGATGTTACATGGCTTAAACGCTATGAAACATGGCTGCGTTCGGCAGGGTTGGCGGATAATACAATCGGTATTCGATTCCGTTCATTGCGTATGCTCTACAATCTGGCTATCGAACAGAAAATCGTCAAGGCCGAATACTATCCGTTCCGCAGTTTCAAGGTATCGCGCCTGCATCAGCAGACAGCCAAACGAGCCATTCGCAAGGACGATATTTTACGCATCGTTCACTATTCGACGAATGATGAACGGGTACAGTTGGCCGTCGATTTGTTTGCGTTTTCCTATTACATGGGCGGCATCAATTTCGTGGATATGTGCTATTTGACCGAGAAGAATATCATCGACAATCGGCTGGTCTATATTCGTAAGAAAACAAAGAAACTTATCAAGCTCCCGTTGCAGACGGAAGCCTTGAAGATTCTCGCTCGCTACAATGGAGTATCATTGCCTTATCTGTTTCCTGTTCTATCGTCGTTCCACAAGACAGAAACGCAACAGCACAACCGCGTGCATAAGGTGATTGCCAAAGTGAATATACGGTTGAAAAAGATCGGAGAGGAATTGAATCTGCCGATAGATATTACCACTTATGTTGCTCGGCACTCCTTCGCGACCGTACTGAAAAGGTCGGGTGTCAGCACCTCATTGATTTGTGAAACGTTGGGGCATAGCTCGGAAAAGGTTACGCAAATTTACTTGGACAGCTTTGAGAACAGCCAAATCGACGCTGCGATGCAGAACTTGTTATGAATGAAAATAGGGGTTACGGATTTCTCCGTAGCCCCTTTTTCACTTTAATACTATGACTGTCGACCTATGCCGCAGTTTCCGAGTTCTGTTCCTCCGTCTCGCGGTAGGCATCAGCCGTTGTCGGCGAGAACCGTTCTTTGTAGAACTGAATCGAAGCACCTAACGAGTTCTGCACTCCCTCGCGCAGTACCTTTCGCATCGGTGCGCTTCCGAGGAATACGACATGCTCGGCCACATTCTCCGCTTTGTAGCCGAGAGCCTTGCACTCACGGCAGAAGCGGCGGCTGTCCAAGAGGATGTTCACCTGCTCCATGAACTCGATCCAAAACTGCTCCTCATCGGCATAGAGGGCAGGCATGAACCGCTGAATACAGCTTGCCTTGACCTCATTCGACTTGTTGATCTGCACCGTGAATACGGGACGGGCCTTGCCCAGCACTTTCCACAGGGCGGGAATCTCGTGCCGCTTGGATGCGGTGTACTCGCGGCGGCGTTCCGTCTTGGGCGTGTTTGCCTTGACGGCGTTGTTCATGTTCTCGATGTTCGCAGCGACCTCGGCTGCGGTGTTAATAGCGTTATTTGCCATATCTTTAATTACTCCTTGTTAGGGAGGGGCCTTAATTATTCCGCTCGCCTTGCCCAGAGGTTTGCAGGTCATCCGTTCGGCTTGACACTACAAAAGTATAGGCATATTACCGCTTCATTAGGGAGTAAAAAACTTGGCAATCCACTCACCCTTATCAGAAGTAAACTTTGGAGGTCAGGGGAAAAGTGTAATCCCCGTATTCCTTGATAATGCCTTTCAGGGAAGAACTATCGACCGCAAAGGCTTCGTTACGGGTCAGACGGCAAAAGTAGATTAGACGCGAGATAAGCAACAACTTGCTGTACGATACGGTTTCGCCCCGTTTCGCCCGTTTCTCGGGCAGTTGGAGGACATTAAACAGCGTATCGAGTTGCTTATACATAAAAATTTGCTGATAAGATGCCGATAATTGCGTGTCGAATCCATTTTCATAACTGACGCTCCTAAACTCTTTCTGCTCGGGATGCTCCTCCAACAAAGTGAGATTTTCCTGAACGAACCGACGCAATGCCCCTAATACCATCGGGCTGGTGATTTCACAACGGTTGTCTTTCGGAATATCCTTATCATCGGATAGGTAGAGACGGGCGTTGGGACGATTCGCCAGATAACTCTGAATATCGGTCAATACCTCATATTGTGATTTTCTAAAGTCAGCCAGATTCAGCGTTTTATCCATTGTCAGATCATAGATAAAGAGCAGTACCAGCCAAAATTTCTCGACATCCAGTCCGTAACCTTCTAATGTGGCGATAATATCCTCGTTGTCGCAGAACGCTTCCCATGTAAAGGGAGGTTTGATCTTCCCATGTTGCAAACGGTTGTAATAATTAATAATCCAACCGCCGAGCCATCCGCCGTCATTTTCGTCAATTACAACATCTATCTTATAACATAAGCGCAAAACATATTCGAATCGCTCATCACTAATACTTTCAATATCTTGATAATCCATAAGCAGGTAAGAGTTAGACAACCAAAGTTAGCAAAAAGCCCTCGAAACGCCAAGCAGAAGACAAACAGAACAAAATACCCTGTATAATTGTTCTAATTATCTTTTGAAACAATGTTTTATCGGATTTTTAGTACAAAATTACAGTGCATTTAAGGGTATTCAGAACAAAATCATAATCACAAATGCGGCAAAGGCCATTTTGGGTATGCTGTATGCGATTCTGTAAGGGGTTATGAATGAGGGAGATTTTTCATAGAAAGAACCTAAAATATCCCCCACGAAGCGGCCGACAAACTTGCATTTATTAAAGATTTTTACTATATTTGTAATAGCAAATCCGAGATGGGAAAATTCTTTTTGCTTCCATAGAAAATAGGCTTACAAGGCAGATAAGGACAGTAATAATGCTGTCCTTGTCTTTGGCTTATAATCGCATATTTTTTGTGCAGGAAATGAAATTTCCTTATATAAAAGATATTTCACACACAGAAAAAATGCGGTGAAACTATCTTCCACATTTTTTGAGTACGAAACGGATATTTCCTTTAATACGATCAATCCAGAATCAAAAATTATGGAAGATACGGATAAAGAGATAGTAGGTTTTTGCATGACGGGATAGAGAGTTGCTCAAAACTGTCCTGTGCAAACTGCTCAAAAGTGTCCTATATATACACTACCTACTTATACATAACCTATTAAAGTCTTTCAGACCATGTACTACCACATCAAAGACCGCCAGTGATTCGATAACCGCAAGCAGGCCAAAGAGCATTACGGCATTGCCTGTTTTCGGAAACTATTGCATCTAAAAGAGATTATATTTACGAACAATCCAAATTCCATTGCTAACGATGAATTATACCGTAATCCCCAAATCAATCGTGAACTTTCAGACGGGAAACAGTAAACCCGTCGATATTTATGTGTGAGCCGTCATTAAATGTTGCTCCAATCACAAGACTAATATTTCTCATGTAACCGAAGAAAAACTATCCCTGCTTACTGGATTGGATGAACGAACCATCCGCCGTGTTATTAAACGCTTAAAGGATGTAGGCTGTCTGACCGTGCAGACTATCGTTAAAGAAGATGCAGACAGAGGTTTTATAAAGCGAAATTCCTACTATATAAAGTCAACCAGCAAAGACTATTTCTTTTTGGATAACTGCTTCTTTAAAAAGAACTATCCCGCCAAGATTGCAGGATTTCTGCTGTTATTAAAGGCAATCTGCCTTAATAATACCGATACCGTCCAATGAAGCAACAGTCAGATTGCAAAGGGTATCGGATTATCGAGAAATACGACAACCACATTATTAAATGAATGTTTGCAATTAGGGCTTATTAAGGCCATAGAGAAAGGCTATGAACTAACCGTAGATTGTTTTATCAATTCAGCAGTCAGAAAGACCGCCGCTGGGATTTATAAAGAGATATGCAACTTTTGTAACTCCAAAAAGGTAACGCCGCCAAATTGGGATAAGCGGGCAATGTCGGTACTGCTTACAAAATACAATTCGATAAATTTATCAGCATCGGAATCGATAACGATTACCTACCAACTGAACGAACGGTGCAAAACCTTGCCCGAAAAAGTATCGTTATCCTACTTTATCAAGGCTCTCAATATGCAGGAACAGTATAAGGCAGTTACGGAACGAGCCAAACAAGCAAAACAGTTTAAGGAAAATTTCGGCGGTTTTGCGTTTTAGATATACAGCCCCCGTGCTTACGCACGAGGGCTTTTTCATCTAATAAGAGAGGGTGACATATTTTTGGAATTTCTTATTTATATACCCCTTGAAAATTGCGTCACTCCAATTTCTCTCTTTACATACACGCCGTAGGCGCTTATCCTCAAAAGACAGAAAATGAAAACTCCAACCTGCGACAACTGCGGATTGGAGTTTTTCAATATTAAGTTGAAGACAATCTAATTCAAGGCCAACGAGTTTCCTGCAATATGCAACTTGGCATCCACATCGAGAGCCTTGAAAACTTTGAGGATTGTTGCAACCGTCAAATTCTGCCCATTCTCTATGCGTGAAATCTGTGCTTTCTTCACACCGATAAGGTTACCCAAATCTTCCTGTGTCAGATTGCGTTTTTCCCGAATCTCACGGATGGTCTGACCTACCAAAAACAATTCGATGGTAAGGTCATAGGCATCCCGTTTGGCCGAACCTTTTTCGCCGACCAGCGTATTCACCACCTCATCATGTGTATAAATTCGTTTTTGTGCCATATCCGTATTTTTTATTCTTCGTAATATTCAGACCGAATCCGTATTGCTCGGTCAATCTCCTGTTTGGGCGTTTTCTGGGTTTTCTTCTTGAAACCATGCGTAGCGATTACCAATGTCTGTACACTATCCCGCTTATCCCAAAAGGCCAACAGTCGATATTGGATACCTGCATATTTCGTGCGGAACTCCCAAATCTCTCCTGTCAGCTTCTTCAGTAATTTGGGATCTAACGCATAACGGGCCTTGTCGATATTCTCCAAAATCTTCAACCGTGAGGCTTCATCTATCTTTTGGAGAAAACGGTAGGCATCTTACCAATATTTTACATCGAACAACGGTTTAGGTTCCATTCCTTTTATCGGTAATACGTTGCAAAGATACAAAAAGTTTCTATATATGTAAACTTAATATCTGTTTTTCTCTTTAAATACACGCCGTAGGCGTTTATCAGAAACAGGCTATAATGCCTGTTTTTTTATAAAATATATCCCCTGCATATACAGATACTGTCTGTTAAAGCCCCCCCCCTTATTGGAATGGGGAATGATAATTATTAAGGATTGCAAACCAAAACTCCAAAATTGGATTTTTTAGTTTAATAATTTACTAATCATCTAATTTGTAGAGTTATGCAATTAAGACAATCCATGCGTCGGGCGGCCAAGATGCGGCTTGCTCTGGCGGGAGCTTCGGGCAGCGGCAAAACCTATTCGTCGCTTCTGATCGCTTACGGAATGACGGGCGACTGGTCTAAAATCGCCGTCATTGATTCCGAGAACTGCTCGGCTGATCTTTATGCCCATCTGGGCAGTTATCAAGTCCTCACCCTCGAAAACTATGCACCCGAAACCTACATCGAGGCCATCGGTATCTGTGAGCAGGCTGGAGCCGAGGTAATCATCATCGACAGCATTTCCCATTGCTGGGACTATCTGCTGGATTTCCACGCCAACCTGCAAGGCAACTCCTTTGCAAATTGGGCGAAGGTCACACCCCGTCAGAACGCCTTTATCCAGCGTATCCTTACCTCGTCTGCTCATGTGATCTGCACAATGCGTTCCAAGCAGGACTATGTACTCTCGGACAAGAACGGCAAGATGATTCCAGAGAAGGTGGGCTTGAAAGCCGTACAACGCGATAACGTGGATTACGAGTTTACCGCAGTCCTCGATATAGCCATGAACCACAAGGCCACCACATCCAAAGACCGCACGGGACTGTTCACGGGGCGTCCCGAATTCCTCATCACACCTGCCGTCGGTCAGGCCATCCTCAAATGGTGCAACATGACACAGCCTGCACAACCGAGTGTTCAACCTCAAACTCCTTACAACCATGTACCCAGCGTTTCAGCCTAATGCAGAATTTGCCGTCGGTCTGAACTCCGACAGCCCTTTTCTTGATAGCCCTGCCGCAGAGGTAGCAACGATTGTAGAGGAACAACCAGCCCAATCTGCAACGACGGGTGTTGTCGTTCCTCTGGGCGTTCGTCATAACCGTCACTTTATCGAGGCCAATACCAAGCCCGTGGATATAGCCCATTTGAGAGCGGATTGCGTCGTTCCCGTATTCAGCAAGGACAACGAGGTGACCATCTCCCACCAGAGCTTTATCGAAACGGTGCTGGGTGCTGCACACCGTATGTTCCCGCAGGAGGTAATCGACGCTCCCGATATAGTCGTGTCCCATATCATCAAGGGGCGGATTCCCGAAGCCATCCACAAGCCCGTGAACCAGCTCTTGGAAACCGATAAGACCATCTATTACGAACGGATGGCTTTCTGTTTCGAGATACCCACGATTTACGAGGATGTGGCAGGAAACAGACTGAACCTCTCGATTGGAGGAGTAAGGGCCTATAACCACGAGAACCTTTATTCCAAGAAGACGGTGGAGAAATTCAAGGTTTTCATCGGCTTCAAGAACCTCGTGTGCTGTAACCTCTGCGTATCGACGGACGGATTCAAAAGCGAACTGCGGGTGATGGGAGTGCAGGACTTGTTCGATGCTACCTTACGCCTGTTCCGAGAATACGATGCCGAACGCCATATAAAGCTAATGGCAGCGATGCAGGAACGAACCCTTACCGAGCACCAGTTCGCCCAGCTTATCGGCAAGACGCGGTTGTACCAATACCTGCCCACAGCCGAGAAACGACAGCTTCCTGCTATGGAGTTTACGGACTGCCATATCAACGCGGTGGCAAAGGCATATTATGCTGACGAGAACTTTTCCAGAGGGGACAATCCAGAGATTGACCTTTGGAGGGTTTATAACCTCTTTACGGGAGCCAACAAGTCGAGTTACATAGATACGTTCCTCGACCGTTCGCTGAATGCTACCGAGCTTATCACGGGTATTGGGAGAGCCATCGAAGGCGATGCCCAGTACAGGTGGTTTGTGGAATAACCGAACGAAGAAGAATACCCTTGCTGTTTCACGACGGCAGGGGTATTTTCTTTGATAGGTAAACAAGACGACAATAACCTATATTCAATGATGCTGTCTGTTGATTTATTGCGCATTATATGGTTTTATATAATTCCAATGCTCAAAATATCGACTTTACGCTGGCATATTCTCGATAATTGAGGGTTGGAATGATTTGCAACTCGCCATTAGTGGAAATATGTCAGCTTAAATTGAATAACAAAGCATCTAACCCAATTTGCAAGAAACAAAGTTTATTTTCCAGCCGTATATCCCTTGTTTTGGAACTTTGTTTTGACGAAATTTGAATCTGCAACAACCCCGAAAAAAAGAGGTGCAAAGCCGTTGCATTTCCGATGATTGTTTTTTACTTTTGTGGAGAACATATTGAATACGGAAGTGTAACTTTATTCTCGTGCGACGAACGTAGGAAATTCCAAGCACAATAGAGAGGATAAGTGGCATTGCCCTCCCGTCGTATCTTCACGATACAGGCGCGGGGTTGTTGCTTATTTTATCTATTGGGTTTCCTACGACCTGTCGCACTAAAATAAGTCATCAGCCCTGCGCTTTCTTTTATTACTAATCACATCTGGGGGTTGGATGTATATAAATGATGAACTATGTTCCCACCCTGTCGGCTCAATGAGCGAAGCCAAGCTATCGTTACGAACTTGCATCATAACATTCAGACAAGTCCTGCATTTCAACATTTATCGGTGAATCTTAAATCGGAATTGTTGAGTACAGGATGTATGTCCATAGAAATATCCAACCAAGGCCAGCCCGTAAATCTGTTTATGTTTTGCCCTGATGGAGCAGGAGATATAGGGTCGGTTGCTATTTATGGGAATCGTTTAAAAGAACATTATGCCACAATTTCAAAATCACGCAACATATTCGGACTGCCTGTAACCGAAATAAGTATGGATGGCGGTTTGTCGGATTTTGTAGATATTCAAATTGGTAATTATTAATTTAGTACATATATGATCTTTCCATTCGGTATTGAAAAAGAAGCAGAAATCTACTGCACATCAACAAAAGTAGCCCTAAAAAGCCAAGAAAGAAACATCGAGCCGCAAATTGCTGGTATGGCCAACAATTTAATTGTAAAGGGTGTGGTTAATTTCCCATATTCAACAATTCTACAATTCATGGTAACATGGACAGAACAAGCCGTTCGGGCAAACGGATGGAATATTCAAGATGAAGATGGGGCGTCATGGTGGATTGGATTATATGCACAAAGCTACATCCGAGCAATGAATAATAACGAACATTCTTTTGATGAAATTTTTAAAGCGGTATTTATTAAATATTTTAAAGACAAACAATTATGAAAAAGTTCCTTATTGCAACTATTTTTCTTTGCGCATGTGGCGTAGCTAAATCCCAAAACCTGACCTACACTCCGTTTTTTCGAGACTCTCCTCGTCAAAATCAACAGCAGCATCAGCCCCAACAGCAAAGTCAGAGGTTGCGGGCCACGGCCTATCAAGTCGATTATAACGGAAATTATACAAAGATTCCCATTCAAGTAACGGTTACAACCTATATTCATCCTACGGGAGATACCAGCCAAGAGGTAAAAGTAACCTCCTACTATCGTAGCAATGGATATGGAGGTCAATGGGAGAATTGTATGTATGGTGCAAACGTACAACAGTGCCAATCAATATATGGCAATGAAATGGAGCAATCATTCATGTTCAAAGCTAATCTACCGATGATTGGATGGATTTATTTCGACTTATAAAATCTATTAATGCACGAACAGACATTGCCAAAGAATCAGTATTGAAACTTTGGCAATGTTTGTCCCCACTCTTTCGATAGTGACATATTTTTCAAGGGGTATATAAAAGAGAATTTTGCAAAATGCGTCACATCAACACACGCATCCATTTACAGATAAATAAAATAGTCCAATGAAAAACTACCTACTCATCATTCTGCTGTTGTGTGCAGGAGTATACAACGGCTATGGACAAAAGAAACAGCCGTCAGATTACCGCCTGCAAAAAGCCATCGACCTAATACAGAATGGCGATGAAAAAGAAGCGATGAAATGCCTTGACCAACAGCTTCAAGAAACTCCCGACAATGCCGATGCAAGAATAGTTCGTGCAGATTTATATTATCGACAAAAGAAATACGGAAATGCCCTTTCGGATGCGAACCTTGCGATAAAATACTATAAAAAAGGTGGAATGTTCTCAAAATACATCATGTATTGGAACCGTGGCCGCACATATTGCGATATGGAAGATTCCGCCAAAGCACTTGCCGACTATGATACCGCTTACAAATTAGCACTAAAAGACAAGAAAGGAGCAACTAATATTCAAGAGATTCTTTACGGACGAGCACAACTCTATTACGAGCAGAAAGAATACGACAAGGCCGATGCGGATTACGCACAAATGCTGAAAAACGACGAGACGGATCAATCGGCTATGGTGGGGCTTATTCGCAACATGATTGCGCGTAAGGAATATGATAAAGCATTGGAATTAGCTAATAAATGTGAAAAATACGATGCTGATTACGAGGAAACCTATCGTTATCGGATGCAGATTTATGATAAAATGGGCGAAACGGACAAGGCGATTGATGATGCTGTCATCTATTTTGAAAAATCGGATGCCCCACAACATTATCTGCTGAAATCAATTATGGGTAAACATTTGAGTTACGCATTAGCCAAAGTGCAGGCCCAAATTCAAAAAAATAACGATCACTCTTGGAAACAACTGCGTATCCATATTTACAAATGGGGCTATGATTATGCAAATGCTATTTTATGCTACAATCAACTGCAACAAGAGTTCGGAAGTTTTGATTTCATCTATTACAGTCGCAGCCAATGCTACAACGAAATAGGAGACACAGAACATGCTATTGCGGACATAACCAAGTGCATTGAATTGGGAGATGGTAAAGATTATTATGCAATTATTTCCCGTGCCGACTATTACCGAGAGGGCGGGCAATATAAAGAGGCGATAGCTGATTTTACCAAAGGGATAGAGCTTGATCCGACGAGTGCTTATGCCTACTATAAGCGCGGCTGGTGCTATGAGTTATCGGGCGATGATGATTCGGCCATGAAAGATTATAATGCGGGAATAGATGTCGATAAAAATTATCCATACATTTTCTTAATGCGGGGGGAATTGTATCTGAAACGTGGGGAAAAGGAGAAAGCCAATACGGATTTCGAGGAGGTTATTCGACAGGATACGGTTGCCGAAAATGGCAGTTGTCGCCAATATGCCCTTCACTTTTTAGGACGGGATGCCGAAGCCCTCGAATGGATGGATAAAATTATTGCCTCGGATTCAATGGGAAACGGTGTTTATTACGATAAATCATGTCTGCTGGCACGCATGGGACGATTGGACGAATCTGTTGCGGCACTTCGCAAAGCCTTTGAGAAAGGCTATCGTTCGTTTGCACATATCGAGCATGATAACGATATAGATGCCATTCGAGAACTGCCCGAATTTAAGCATTTAATTGAAGAATATAAAGCCAAGCCTATTCGAATAGAAGCCGATGATGAACAGGCAGAAGATAAGATTGAAACGATTTCCGAGATACAAATGAAAAAAATGTATAGCGGGGTTTATGAAATACCTTGTACGATTAATGAATTGCCTTTGAAATTCTTTTTCGATACGGGAGCAAGTACGGTTACAATCTCCTCGGTGGAAGCTAATTTTATGCTTAAAAATGGCTATTTAAAATCAGACGATATTAAGGGCAAAGAATATTACAGCGTAGCAACTGGCGAGATTCACGAGGGCACAACAATCCGTCTGCGTGAAATCAAGATTGGCGATGCCATTCTGCGTAATGTTGATGCTTCGGTTGTCCATAATCAGCAGGCTCCGCTATTACTCGGCCAGACTGTTTTGGAACGTTTCGGAACGGTAACTATTGATAATATCAATTCAAAATTGATTATCAAACAAAAGTAAAATAAGGGACATCAATAGACTTTCTCCAATCGAGCGATTCGTTGGAGAAAGTTTATTGGTTCGTTGGTGACATATTTTTTAAGGGGTATATATTAGAGATTTTTGCAAAATACGTCACCTGTTCTATAAATGAATTAACCCACTCAATAACGAATCCATGACCCTCAATTCCACGCTTAAAAGCATACTTGTAAGAACGCTCTATATTGTTGTCAGCCCGATTGCCTATTGGGTGCTTTACCGTGTTTTATTTCTTATTTGGCCATCGTTGGAAATGCACAACACGATTGATGGTGTTTGGATGTTTGCTGTTGCATTGGCTATTATATGGTTTAATATCTATAAATTGGCTAAGCCAATACAGCTAATTACAATAGGGACATATTTGTTTGTATTTGCAGGGCTTATATTCTGGTATAAAACGGATGATATATCAGTTCTTGGTATTGGCGAAAATGATTCCATATTATCCAATTACCTAATGGCCAGATTATTCTTATGTCTCGGATTCATATTACTGGCTTCTGTTCTGCCGATATTTCTTAAATCGACAGACGTTCCGAACTTTGCCAAGTTTGGAAAAGTATGGATTTGGACTGCCATTCTTATATTGGACTTCGTAGCCGCGATGCCTAATATTTATTTTTCAGAGCAACAGGCTGATAAACTATATATGGGTTTCCGTAAAATGGGGGACACATATAAATATGCTCCGATATATGCTGTTGGAAATACTTACTGTTGCGATGTACTTATTCCGCAAGATTCGGTTTACACCTTTCCCGAACACTATTTGAAAGTTTATTATGAGCGTCATGGCGATTTATTGATTCAGCCCGAAACGCGAGATACGATATGGATAGAGAAAGGTGGAGCGCGACTGAATCTCAACCGTCAGACCATTGAAAACAACACGAGTTGTCTGATGCGTTGGCAATGGCAATACTATGCTTGGCACAAAATCAAAGGATTGTTTTGCAAAAAAGAAAACGAACGATGAAAAACTACTTGCTCCCCATATTCGCTCTGCTGATTGTCGGGTGTGGCAATCACTGTCCACAGCAAACTTATGATGAAATGCTCAATGACATTGTGCAGAATTTCAATACGGGAACAATAGGCGGCGATAGCGTGTTGAACGCCTTTGTGCGGAAAACGCAAGCTGATTCAGTTGCTCGGCAATATTCCAATCCTGCCATGAAAGAGGAAATGATGCTCAACCTTATTTCTGATTATTTGGTTGCAGGGCAAGTAGACAATGCACAGCACCTATACGATAATATGCTGGAATATGCAGAACAGGAATATGGAAAGGTCAGCCAAATGACAGCAATGACCTATTTTGAAAAGGCACATTTATACGAACGTGTAGGAGATTTAGACAATGCTATTAAGATGATGCAAAAGTCCGCAGAGGTGTTTGAACAGTTGCCAATGGATGATAATAATCGGTATGAGGACGCAAAGGAGTTTATAAAGTGGAGGGTAGAAGACTTAAAATACAATTTAAAGACAAAATCAATCAATACCTTTTACTGCTTTTACAAACAGCCAATATGTGGCTATAAAGTAAAAGGGGTAATTACACGAGATACAATAAGCAATGGAGAAAGAAGAGGGGCCTATTATTTACAGATCCCTTATGATGATTATGATATTGATTTGACTTTCACAAGCGAAAACACGAATAAATCATTTACAATATATGGCGGTAAATTAAGCAGATTACATTATGACCCTTCTCACGATAAAGATAGTGTATATGTAGACTATGAAGAACCTCGAGTTGCAGCCCCTAATATCTACATATCCAACCATGAATTATTTTGTTTTATGGATGTTGATTTCGACGGGCAAGCAGAAATACTTACAGATGTAATCCCGAATATAAGCCAACGAGGTGTGGGCGTGTTTACTGCTATTTATAAGATTATAAATGATAAACCTGTTAATATTATTTCTCGATTACCTCAGCCATTTCAAGGTATAGACCAACATTATTTTGGCATTAATACTCAACGAAAGGAGATATTTAACATATTAAGTGGTGGTGGTGGATATGCTGAGGTTGATATTTATAAATTCAATTTTCGAACACAAAAATACATTTTCAGTAGAATTATTGATTGTGATTGGCATGGAGCAGGCATAGCAGTCTCAATTATTTCGCCGACGCGAGACACTTTAAAAAGATTTAATCTAACCTATGACGAAGAGTCAAAGATATGGGAATACTAAAATGAAAACCAATTTACTCCCCATATTCGCCCTGCTGATTGTAGGGTGTGGGAATAGGAATCCAGCGAATATAGTTGTAGAAAATAGAATAAGGCAAACTGAACAAACCGATTCGATTATAGGAGATAGTTATGAGCGAGATACTATACAAGGGGATTTTAACGGTGATGGAAAGATCGAATATGCTTACAGCGAATCGAATCCATCCGAATATTACTGCCTTGATGAAGTAGATGATGGGAAACTCAACAATATAACATTCAGCAATCCAACAATTCCTGCCATAGAAACTGAATTTCAGATTGAGCGCTTAACCAACGAGGGTGATTTGAATCGCGATGGTACGGATGAAATAGGCTTTTTCACAAGAGCTGTTTCACGCTTTGGAATGTATTGCGTATACTCACTTCGTGGAGGCAAATGGAAAGAAATAGTAAATCTATATACACACGATAGCTTTTATGGTGAAGAGAATGGGAACGACCCCGATTTAGTAAGGATAGACCCCGATAGAAAAGGTTATGTAATTATTAGAACTCTTGAATGGGATGATGAAATAAGTTGGTATAAAGAGATTGAAAAGTCGGTAAAGATTAAGTGACACATTTTTCAAGGGGTATATAAACTGAACATTTCATAATTGCGTCACAAGAAGATGAAAAAATATACCGTATTGATATTATTGTTCTTTGGACAATATGCTATCTATGCACAAAAAATAGCATTAGATACGATTTGGGTAAAACGCTATGGTTGGGCCTATAAAGATGGAATGGCGGGAACTGATCTCATGCTTCAATTCGTATATCCAAATGGGACAGACAGCATAGCACAACATATTCGAGAGGATATTACGAAGAAATTTTTTGAGACCAATGCAATATCACCATTGGATGAATCATGTAAGGTATTATTGGAGAACTCCTTTGGAAATATGTGGATTGGATTGCGAATTAAAACTTATTTGTATAGATACTCCGCCGTAAAAATTGTAAACAATAAAACATTGGACTACATAATATATCATAATCAAATCGTAGGATGTGGAGATGGAACACGGTCTTATTCTTACTGCTACAGTTTATTGACGGGAAACAGAATAACGATTGATTCTTTGTTTAGTAAACCTGCTCAATCCAAATTGATTGGACTTTTGGAAACACGTAAAGATGATAAGGGCAAGCAGAGATATGAGCCCATTAAGCACCTGAACAACTTAATATTATTACCCAAAGGACTGATATTCATATTTAATCCATACGAAATAGGCTTTGGAGTTGATGGCGAGTTTCGATATACAGTAAAGTTTTCTGAAATTAGGCAATTCCTAAAACCGCAAGCAATAGGCTATTTCTTTGAGTGACATATTTTTCAAGGGGTATATAAAATGAATTTTTTGAAATTATGTCACCAAAATATGAAGAACTACAATGCTAATCCTCGGCCATACGGTCGGGGATTTTTTCTTTAGTGGAATTTGCAATCTTATCAAATAATTTCGACATTTGAGTAAATAAACAGCCATGCAAAAATCACCCAATTACATCACTAAACTCCAACCCGACGAAATCTTCGTGTTCGGTAGCAACCTTGCAGGTATGCACGGCGGGGGTGCTGCACGGTTGGCATATCAGAAATTCGGGGCTGTCTGGGGACAAGGTGTCGGATTGCAGGGGCAGAGTTATGCCATACCGACCATGCAGGGCGGAGTGGAAACAATCCAGCCCTATGTGGACGAGTTTATCAAGTTTGCAAAGCAACATCCACAACTGAAATTTTTGGTAACGGAAATCGGTTGCGGAATAGCAGGGTTTAGTCCGTCCGAGATTGCCCCGCTGTTTGAACAGGCAAGAGAGGTGAAGAATATCTACTTGCCCGAACGGTTCTGGATGGTTTTGAAATGACTTGCGAAAAGGTTGATGTTGGATAGAAAGCGGTTCTAATCGCGGCTGTATGATTGTTTGAGGGCAGAAAAGTTGTAAATTTTCGAGGAAACTTTTGCAAGTTTGAGAAATTTGCTTACCTTTGCACTCGCAATGAAACCGAAATAGGTATCGTTCTTTGCAAAAACGACTGTGTAAACCATGTTGTAAACCGAACTGAAAAGGTCGGGTGTCAGAGAAAAAGATCGAGTTTCGTAATCATTTGTAACAGAGTTTTATAACTCAATAGGATGGTGCCATAGCTCAGTTGGTAGAGCAAAGGACTGAAAATCCTTGTGTCCCCGGTTCGATTCCTGGTGGCACCACTTTTAAGAAAAGCAATAAGCAGTAAAATCCTGATTTCCAAACGAAATCGGGATTTTTTGTTTTCCGATGGAACGCAAAAAACGGCAGAATATTACCGTTCCCGGTGTTCCAATCGGTGGAGCAAGAAAGGTGGAGCGCGAATCTCCACCGAACAAGATTGTTTCTCTCTGATTTGCAATATTTTGCGTGTCGAGAAAGCGTGTATGGTTTCCTACTTTTGTCCAACGAAAAAACTGTAGGAACATGAAACGAAACTCATTCAATGTGCTTTTCTTCATCAAGAAAGCCAAACTGCTGAAAAACGGGGAAGCCTCCGTATGTATGCGCATCACCGTGAACGGTGAGCGAGTGGAAAACAACATCCGCATGAGCATTGAGCCTGTCCAATGGAATCAGGCGAAGGAGTGCGCCAAAGGCAAGAGCCGCAAGGCTTGTGAACTCAACCTCTACATTGAGCAAGCCAAAATCAAGTTGCGCAAGCTGTTCGATGAACAGGAAGAGCGGAATCATCCCGTCTCAGCCCGAATCTTGCAAGAGAAGTTCTTCGGAATTAACGAAGAAGTGAAGGAAGTCCGCACGATTATTGGAACGATGCAGGAGCATAACGACCAATGCCGTGAGCTTGTAGGCAAGGATTATGCCCTGATTACCGTCCGTCGTTATGAAAGCTGCAAGCGTTATCTTGCAGAACTTATCAGACTAAAATACTATAAGGAAGATTTGCCATTGTCGGAAGTCAATGGTGAGTTAGTTCGTGCTTTTGAGTTTTATCTCAAGACGGAAAAGGAGTGCCAGCAAAATACGGTCATCCGTTATATGAAGTGCCTGAAGAAGATAACTAACCTCGCACTTGCCAACGAATGGATAACCAAAGACCCGTTTATCGGAATCAAGTTCCACGAGAAAGAAGTCATCCGTGAGTTTCTGACCTTGGACGAACTGCACCGTATCTACAACAAGGAGTTTTCTTTGGATAGGATTACAGTTGTGCGAGATGTCTTCATCTTTGCGTCCTTCACTGGGTTGGCGTTCAGTGATGTGCAACAGTTATCTGCTGAACATATCGTTCAAGACAATAATGGTAACTATTGGATTCGGAAGCCTCGCCAAAAGACAAAGAACATGTGCAACATTCCCTTGCTCGACATTCCGATGCAGATTTTGGAGAAATACAAAAGCCATCCGACTTGCCAAAAGAAAAATGTATTGCTCCCCGTCCCCTGCAATCAGAAGATGAACAGTTATCTGAAAGAGATTGCCGATTTGTGTGGTATTTCAAAGAGCTTGACCACGCATGTGGCTCGCCACTCGTATGCGACCTCTGTGTGCCTCGCCAATGGCGTAAGCATTGAAAATGTGGCAAAAATGCTCGGTCATTCCAATATAAAAATGACGCAGCACTATGCCCGTGTGTTGGATTCTTCCATCCTCAAAGATATGATGAATGTAAAAAGTGTCCTATCAAAAAGTCTTTGATTATGAACAGAGGAATAATAACAATCAATGAAACAGGTATAGTCACTATGCCGAAAGCACCTGTATGGATGACAAAGTTCGAGATAGCCGACCTGTTCGGGGTTTTCTCGTGCGACATCCGCAAGGCGATATGGGCAATCTATAAGAATAAGGAACTGAGCGAGACTGATACGAAGAAGTATATCAAGCAGCCTGACGGCATCAGTTATGATGTTTACAGCCTTGAAATGATTATAGCCATCGCTTTCAAAATATGTAGCAAAGAGACCCTTTTGTTCAGACGGTTCATAATAAATGAAATCTGCGCCACCAAGAGAGGGAATTCGATTATCTTGTTCTTCTCTTGTGGCAAGGGCGGTAACCTATGGTATAATTGAGGCTCATCCCGTCAGCCACCTGTTCCCGATGCTCGGATGCAAAGGTAGCGTATGGCTCTGACGGTATTGGCAAGGTCAGGCGGCAGAGCCGTTTCGGGCGGAATCTTCCTCAAACGAAGTTGAGCGTATTCAGCCCGAAAACCTTGCCACTGCCAGCCACACGAATTTGGGGCATCCGGCAACGGAAACAAGCGACTGACGGGAAATCAGAAGAAAGAGAAGGAACGGCTTACAGACGAAGCTAAACATTGATGCTTCATCCGTAAACCGTTCCTTTTTCTTTTTGTTGTGCCATTGCTGCCGCAAACATGGGGCAGACGGCAAACTGCGCTCCTTCAAGAAAATCAGGTTGCCGTCAGTCTGTAGGCGGAACGGTAGCCGTCAGCCAGCATCCTTTCGATGTCGGATTCACGGTAGAGGATTTTTCCACCCAACTGGATATAAGCTATCCGTCCTTCGTTGCGGTAGTCCTGAAGCGTCCGGCGGCTCACCTTCAACCGTGCCGACACCTCCTTGTCGGTGAAAAAACGCTCCCCGTTCAGTGTCGGGCGGTAGCTGGCGGTCAGATGCTCTACGTTGTACAGCAGACGGTCAAGACTGCCCATGAAGTGGATTATCCACTCGTTGTCTTTGTTAATCAGTTCATTCATGTTACTTTGGATTTTAGTGGGTATTATCAGTGATATACTATACTTGGTTTATATAGTTCTACCTTTGAATCGTGCTTCCTTTCGCCTGTCCTCCACGATGGAGACGATGCGCTGCACATCTTCGGGACGATAGTAGGTCTTGTGGTTTATTTGGCTGTATGCCAAAGTCCCGTTGTCCCGAAGCGTCTGCAATGTTCGTGGGCTGATGTTCAGCATCCGGCACACGTCCTGATTGTCCATCCACTCGCTCATTTTCTTTTCGCCGTGCCGATGGCAGATGGCATCCATACGGCGGACGAAGCGGTCGAACTTGGCGACCAGTTCCTCGAAGGTCTTTTTCTCGATTGATACGATTTCCATATTGTCTTTCCTTTAGTTGTTACTGTTTCTTTTGCCGCAAAGGAATATATAATCTATTATCCTACAATGGATTTTTCAAAACTGGCAGCATGTTGCGTCGGTGTGGCAGTGGTTGTCCGGGGTACAGATTATCGCCATCACCTTAATTTCGGTTTTTAGAGAAGAAGACGAAACACAAATAAGGGCTTAATTCAAAATTGCTCCTGACCGAGTTTTTGCCCTTTCAGACATCCACATCCGGCAAAACAGTGAAGTCCTCACCGTTTTATCAACCGCCATAAAGTAAAACCACACAAAATTGCCTAAGAGAATCCAAGTGCTTGACTGACTGCATTAAAGCACCTTACTTTGCTCCCGATAATCGGTCGAGGTGCTTACCAAGACCACAGTTAATAACTTAATCAATTTGTTTTTTACAATGAAGAGAGAACCAAGCATTACAGAGCAGCAGGCTCGTGAAATCGTGGAAAAGATGGGACACAGGGAATCCTACACTCCCAAGTCGATGGATGACATCTACAGGCGTATCGGTCTGGAGCCTGATGAAGAGGAACAGCCCGGCAAGACCGTCACGGAAGAAACGGAGACCGCTATGGCGGAAGAACCGTCAAGTGTGGCGACCGAAGGAGCGGCAATACCGCAGAAGCGTGTCAGCAGCAAGCAGCGCAGGCTGTCGCTGGAGGAGTACCGCACCACCTATCTCCAAGTTCCCAAGATTGTCAACCGCAAGCCCGTGTTCGTCAGCGAGACGGTGCGTGACGAACTTGACAGGGTTGTCCGCTTCCTCGGAGGAAAGGGTATGAGCGCATCGGGGTTGATTGAAAACCTCGTCCGTCTGCACCTTGACACCTATCGGAACGACATCGAGCAGTGGCGCAAGCTCTGACGGAATTACAGAAAGTCGGTTGGGCTGGTGAATACACTTCATCGGCTTGACCGATTCCCAAGATGAGTCATTACACCCGGAAACAAATCCGACAGGCGGAGGATTTTTGTGTCCTCAAAGACACAGCAAGATATATTTTCAGTTACCCGAATAATTCTAAGTAACTGAAAATGCCTTCACCGCCGTGGGCAGAATTATCCTCCGCAGTCGGATAATTTCGGGGTTCATTAATCAAAGATTAAACAATGGACAAGCCATAAAATTGAAAGAATAAGAAGTATGAAAAAGAAGAGCAAGTACGGGAGAAATCCCAAGTTGAACCCGAAGACGCACTGCGTGATGGTGCGCTTCGACGATGTGGAATGGAACAGGTTTCTGACGATGTACGAGGAATCCAACGTGTACGCGAAAGCCGTCTTTCTCAAGGCGCACTTCTTCGGGCAGAAGTTCAAGGTGCTGAAAGTGGACAAGACGTTGGTGGACTACTACACCAAGCTGTCGGATTTCCATGCCCAGTTCCGCTGCATCGGCACGAACTACAATCAGGTCGTTAAAGAGCTACGCATCCACTTCTCAGAGAAGAAGGCGATGGCGTTGCTCTACAAGCTGGAGAAGTGTACCATCGACCTTATAAAGCTGAGCCGGGAGATTGTCGAGCTTTCAAGGGTGATGGAAGCTAAGTGGCAACAACAGCCACAGCAATATGACAGCCGCTAACTTGCGACACCGTTAAACAAGTATCGAAACATTAAAAACCGCATCGGAATGGGATAGTCATTCCGATGCGGTGATACACAAAATATGATTCTATTTTACTTTCCCGGTCAGCCATTCTTTAGCCATTTTTGTCAACCTGTATTGCTGCTTTGGATGCTTCGGTTGGTTGGGATAAAGCCGTTCGATTAATCCTTCTTCTAATGCAGGAGTAATATAGCTCTCACGGAAATACTTTAAGTCTTTAATATCACATACATCTGCCATATCTCTCATGGTCATATAAGAATCGCTCATTTTCTGAATGAGTAATTCCACTTGTGGGGTACTTAGGGGGTACTTGAGGGGTACTTAGGGGGTACTTGAGGGGTACTTAGGGGGTACTTGTCCTCTTTATCTGTTTGTGTTGTGCCGGATGTGAAATCAGGACGCTTGAAAGTGACAGTGATGAAGCCTCCATTGTCACACCATGTAGGTGCTTCCACGCCTTGTACTTTACAAGCATCCATAATGCGCCTTGCTCCGCTGCCCCAGTTTTCCAGATAGGTATGAATGATATTTACCTTAGAATCATATTTATTTTAAAAAATTATCACTACCTTTGCAGATATAGTCAATTTATTGCTATCCTCTAAAACAAAACAAGCATGGAAACAGAAAGAATAAATAGAATAAAAGTCGTATTGGTTGAACAAAACAGAACAGGGAAATGGTTGGCAGAACAACTTCAAAAGAATGAAGCTACCATTTCTCGTTGGTGTTCCAATACTTCACAACCATCATTAGAAATGCTTGTTAAGATTGCAACTGTTTTAAATGTAGAGCCTAAAGATCTAATAAATACTCTGAAAGACGCTTGATTATGGGAACAAATTTTTTCACCAATGAAAAAGAAAATACCCTTCTTGAAAAAATAGAAGGCGTTTTCAAGTATAAGAAAGTGCATTTCTTTGATGCACTTGTAGGGTATTTTAGAGCTTCCGGGTATTTTAGAATCAGGAAATTCATAACGCAGACTCCTAAGATTCGCTTTCTTGTTGGCATTAATGTGGATAAATTGACGTATGAAGCTAATCAACAAGGCTTGTTGTTCAATCCCAACGAAAAGCAAACACAGGAAGAATTCTTCAACGAAATAAAAAGCAATATCCAAGAAGCAAAATACGATAAAGAAGTTGAAGACGGAATGTGCCAGTTCATTGAAGACATAATGACTGGCAAAATAGTTATGCGCATACATCCCAAACAAAACATCCATGCCAAAATATACATATTTCGCGAAGAGGAGTACCACCCACACGGTTATGGTTCGGTGATTACTGGATCAAGCAATCTTACCGAGGCTGGACTTGAAAAGAATTTCGAGTTCAATGTAGAACTGCGCTACGATGATGATATTCTGTTTGCGACAGAAACATTTGAAAGATTGTGGAAAGAAGCAGTGGAGATTGATTTGACCCATATTGACAGAATAAAGAAAGAATCTTACCTGAATCCAGACTTCACACCTTACGAAGTTTATTTGAAATTATTATTAGAGTATTTCGGAAAGAGCATTGACTTTGACCCCAATTCTGTTTCCGACTTGCCTAAAGGTTACAAGAAACTGTCGTATCAGATAGATGCTGTGAACGATGGATACTCGAAGATGATGAAGTATAACGGCTTTTTTCTTTCTGACGTTGTAGGATTGGGGAAAACCATTGTATCGGCTCTCATTGCGAAAAAGTTCTTCTTCGCAAATGGTTTTCCGATGCACCGCTCTCATACATTGATTGTTGTTCCTCCTGCATTAAGAGACGGTTGGGAACGCACACTTGATGAGTTTAAGTTGGATAATTATACCATTGTGAATAATGGCAGTTTACATAAGATAAAGAATCCTGCCCTTTACGATTTGGTGATAGTGGATGAAGCGCACAAATTCAGAAGTGATACGGCATCTATGTACAACGAGCTTCAGAAGCTTTGCAAGACCCAATGCCGACACAGCGACGGAAGTGTTCACGACAAGAAAGTCATTCTTGTTTCGGCTACACCTTTGAACAACAAGCCAGAAGACATCGCCAACCTTGTCTATCTTTTTCAAGATTCCAAAGACAGCACTTTGGAAGAAGGTAACTTGCAACGTTTCTTCCGGGAACAAATTGACCAATACAAGAAACTCAAGCAGCAGAATGACATTGCAGATATATCACAGCAGATAAAAGTCATCTACGAGAAGATCCGTACAAAGGTTGTCGAACCATTGACTGTACGACGGACCCGTACAGACTTGATGGGGAATGATGCTTATCGGAAAGATTTGGAAGAACAAGGAGTTCATTTCCCTAATGTCAAGGCACCGCACAAGATTTACTATCAGCTGGAGGCAGAGTTAGAGGCTTTGTATGACAAAACAATCAAATACCTTAGTGACAAGGAAAGCGGACTTAAATATTATCGTTATCAGGCTATAAAGTATCTGAACGAGGACAAGAAAAAGAAGTACAAGAAAGCTGACATGATTTCTATGCAGTTGGCAAGCATTATGAAGACCTTGCTCGTAAAGAGAATAGACAGCAGTTTCTTTGCTTTCAAGCAATCGTTGCGCCGATACTTCGATGCCAACAAGGTTATGCTTGATATGTTTGAGAATGGAACAATTTACATCGCTCCAAATCTTAAAGTCAACGAGTATCTGCTCGAAGGCAAAGAAGAGGAACTTATAAAATTGATTGAAGAAGCGAAATATACCGACCCTACGATTGAGGTTTGTACGCCAGAAGACTTTGACGAGAATTTCAAGTCGGGACTTGAACACGATGACAAGTTGTTATCGGAACTGGTTTCTGACTGGAACAAAATAACATCAGACCCAAAACTGGAACTTTTCATCACCGATTATCTTAACGGAATCCTATTTGACAAGTCCATCAATCAGGAAGGAAAGCTTGTGGTATTCTCCGAAAGCAAGGAAACGACAAAATATCTTTCCGAGACGCTGAAAGGCAAAGGTTTTAACAGAATCTTGACTATCTACAGCGATAACCGCAACGACAAAATGCCGATTCTAGAAGCAAACTTCGATGCAAACTATAAAGGCGAAAAAAAGAACGATTACAACATAGTCATCTGCACCGAAGTATTGGCGGAAGGCGTAAACCTGCACCGAGCCAATGTGATTGTGAATTACGATACCCCTTGGAATTCAACAAGACTGATGCAACGTATCGGTCGTGTCAATCGTATTGGTAGCACAGCAAAAGAAGTTCACATCTTCAACTTTTTCCCTACGGCAAAAGTCAATGACGACATCGAACTGGAAAAAAAGGCAAAAATGAAGCTCTTTGCCTTCCACGCCGCTTTGGGAGAAGACAGCCAAATATATTCAACCGATGAGAACCCGGAAAGTTTTGGACTTTTCGACAAAAATGTTGATGAGGAACGAGACGAGAAGCTGCGTTATTTGATGTGGCTCAGACAACTCAAAGAAGAAAATCCGGAACTGATAAAACGTATCAACAAACTGCCAATGCGTGCGAGAGTAGGACGAAAAAACAAACTCATTCCCAAGAGTACCATCACCTTCATCCGTAACAAACGCAGAGACGCTTTCACTTTCATTCGTGAAGACGGAACCATTGAAGAACTCACATTCTTGGAGGCCGTAAAAGAATTTGAAGCGCGTTTGGAGGAAAAGTCGATTCCATTGCACGACAAGCACCATGAACAAGTTGCGAAAGCACTTGAAGTTTTCTCGGAAAAAGAAGAGAAAGATAAGGCGACAGTGAACAAAGTGAATCCGACACAAGGTCCAAACGAGAAAAAAGCGATTGCCTATCTTGATGGTTTCTTCAGCATTGCAAATATAACTGACGAAGAGCGCGATTTGATAGGAAAAGCGAAACGAGCCATAACGACAGGCAAGTTCCAACAATTGCAGCGCGACGTGAACAAACTCCGCAACGCAACAAAAAAGACACCGATAAATCCCGTCGTGTTGTTGGAGCAGTTAATGAAAATAATTACTGTCTATCCGCTTGAAAGCGTAAAGATGTATGACAACATCCAACAGACAGTAAATGTAAAACAAAAGAAAGAGTTGCACCCTGAGATTATTATCTCAGAAAGTTTCAACATTTAACAAAGCAGAGCAATGAACCAGACAGATTTGAAACATAAATTATCCGCACCGTTCGACTTCAACGAATGGAAAAACATTCTTGCCCAGATGTTCCCAAAGATTGACTATCTGGCAAAAGAAACGTCCGTTGATAATAATCTTGTAAAAAATGGAGGCCAAATTGGAGTGATACATTTAAATGATGGACGCTCATTAGGGTTATTCAAGTTTGAGGTTGCTGACAATATACATATTTCTCGTAACCGAAAAGGCTTACGAGAAATTGCGGCTAAATATGTTGACCAAGATATTATAAATGGAGCACTTGTCTTATATTATTCTGGTATCCAAACAGAATATCGTTTGACATTTGTTTCTAAACAAACAGTCTTTGATTCCGAAGGGAATTTAAGCATCAAAGAAACAGCTCCCAAAAGATATACTTTCTTGTTAGGCGAAAGTGAACCATGCACGACAGCTGCTAATCGATTGATAGAACTGATTAATAAGAATAAGAGAGGCTCAGTATATTTAGATGATGTAACGGAAGCATTCTCTGTTGAGCGTCTCAACAAAGATTTCTTTAATGGTTACAAAACTCAATACAAGAGATTTGTTGACACACTTACAAATACAAAACAACACCGTGATTATGTCAAGAAACTATTAGGTCGTTTGGTATTCTTGCAATTCTTGCAAAAGAAGGGTTGGATGGGTGTGCCTGCATCAAGCACCAAATGGGAAAATGGAGATAAAAATTATTTTGCCAAACTTGTAGAAAAATATCTTGATAACAATAGATTGTTAAGCGATGTTTTGGAGCCATTGTTCTTTGGCGTTTTAAATACCAAACCAGAGGAGCGTGAAGCATTATTTATAAAAAAAGGATGGAATATATCGCTTCTAACGGAGTTTGAGGGGATTCCATATCTTAACGGAGGTCTTTTTGAACCTGACAATATAGATAACCTAACCATTGATTTTCCATATTCCTACTTCAAGGAATTAATGGACTTCTTCGCCATATACAATTTCACTATTGATGAAAATGATCCCGAAGATAGCGAAGTCGGCATCGACCCTGAAATGCTGGGGCATATTTTTGAAAATCTTTTGGAGGACAATAAAGACAAGGGGGCATTCTATACTCCCAAGGAGATTGTACAATATATGTGTCGCCAGAGTGTGATACAATACCTCAAAACCCACGAACCATCAGAGCAATATGCTGAAGCAATTGAACAACTTATAAATGATGGCATAGTGAATCCTATACTCCAAAACAAGAACATAGCGATACGATTTACCCGGTTGCTCAAAGAGGTTAAAGTGTGTGACCCAGCCATAGGTTCGGGGGCATTTCCTATGGGTATCCTTTATGTATTGTATCACGCAATACATCATTTGCATTCACATGCAGAGCCTCATGGCAACTTTAATTCAACTCAAACAAAACGAGATATTATCCAAAATAATATTTTTGGTGTTGATATCGAGCAGGGGGCCGTTGATATAGCTCGTTTGCGTTTCTGGTTGGCATTGGTAGTCGATGCAGAAGAACCACAGCCTCTTCCAAACTTGGATTATAAAATCACCTGTGGCAACTCGCTATTGAGTCGTTACCCTATAGATGCCCCTATCGAGAATGTATTTGTTGAGTACAACAAGGGTAAAAAAGAAAATGAAAAGATGACACTTGCCAAATATAAAGAGCTGGTAAGTGAGTATACTAATACCTCTAATCATCAGACAAAGGAACTCTTTCGTCAAACGATTGAGGGTATCAAACGTGCGTTCAAGACAGAACTTAGCAATCAGTTTAAGGAAAAACTAGCAAAGCTAAGGGGGAAAGTTATTATGCTTGAAGGTCCCACATTATTTGGGGAGCGCACAAAGGCTGAAAAGGCAGAGTTGAAAAAGTTAAAAGAAAAACTGAATATCCTTGAAAAAGAACAAGAAGATATTCAGAAAAATAAGTTATATGTTGATGCTTTCGAATGGCGTTTTGAATTTCCCCAATTATTTGATAAAAATGGTTTATTCACAGGATTTGATATAACGATTGGCAATCCACCTTACAATGAACTCAGAGACCTTGACTTGAGTATGCAAACCGCATTAAAGTTATCAAGGCATTATGAATATGCGAAAGGAGGTAGACTAAATATGTTTCAATTTTTTTATCCTCTAGCTATAAATATTGCCAGAGATAATGGAATTGTTTCTATGATTACCCAAAATTCTATTTTAGCTGAAGATAGTGCATTAGGAAATAGAAAATTATTCTTTGCACAAACAGATATACTATCTATTGATTCATTTCCAGAAAGAGATAATAAAAATCTTAGAGTTTTTGAATCAGCGAAGATGAGTGTATGTATTTGTACGTTAAGAAGAAATAATCAACCGGACGCATATAAAACTATTCCCATTAATGTATGGCATTCCCGATTTATGCAAGTTAAACATAAATTGAATATTACTATTAAAGAAATAATAGAGATGTATCCAGAAGATTTTATTATTCCAATAAGTAGTAATGAAAAATTTTCGATTCTTAAAGATATAAAACAGAAAGGCCAATATCATATTATAGCATCTGCTGGTGAAATTGATATGACTAAATATAAAAGCAAATTTAATAATATAGGTTTAGGTACAAGAGTAATTACTGGTGCTCAAATACAGAGATATTATATTACAGATACTCCGTCACAAGGAAATGTCATATACATTAACGATCAAAATAAGCCAGGATTATCCTCTAAAAGGGAACAGGAAGTGTCTAATCCTAGAATAGTTCTTCAGCGTATAACAGGAGTAGACTCTAAAGTCAGGATAATTTCGACACTTATAAATGGGCATATGTATTGTGCAAATTCCACAAATTACATAGCCAATGATAATTCAATAAATATCAAATATTTGTTGGGCGTTTTAAATTCTTCATTAGTAAATTTCTTTATAAAACAAACAAGTACAAACACAAATATTACAGCAAAAGTTCTAAACTCTATACCCATTATTTTCCCTTCTACTAAAATGCAAGAAGCAATTATTAGAATTGTAGATTATGTTCTAATAATCAAATCTTTGCCTTCTGATATCATTATAGATCAATATGTAGACAATGATGTAATGGCTCGTCAATTTGAGAATGTTATAGATGCATTAATATATGAATTATATTTTAGTGATGAATTTGCTCAGGAAAATATATCTTTTGTTGATTCAGTTTTACGTGATTTCCAGATCATAAATGCTAATACTGAGAGTGTCGTGCAAATTATACTAGATACTTTCACTAAACTCAGAAGTATGGATAACGATATAAGGAATAATCTAAAATATATGTCTATAAAATTGGAATCATTATTAGCTCCAATAATTAATATCTAAAAAAAGAGAATATGTATAAGATTAAAAATATTAAACTCAATAATTTTAAGTTCTTCTTTGGCGAACAAAATCTAAAATTAGATAAGAAACATACTCTTATCTATGGAGAAAATGGCAGCGGTAAAAGTTCTATTTATTGGGCATTACATTGTTTCCTGCATAGTACGCTAAAACCAAACGTAGCAAGTGTTCAGAAGTATTTTCTCCCAATATCTCAGAGTGAAGAAAGCATAAAAAATCGATATGCACAAGATGGTGATAAATCTGGAGTTTCAATAACTCTTGAACATTTGGAGTATGAAAGATATGCTAATATTAATGCTGAGATATCAAATAATGTAGTTAACACTCAAACCAATCATGATATTAAGTTGATGGCTCTTTCAAGTGAGTTAATCAACTACAAGGTCGTGTACAACATGTACCTTGCAACAAATAAAAGTACAATTAAACTATTTTCGTATTTTGAAAAGAACCTTTTAGAGTTCATTGACTTTGACCAAGAGTTAAATACTATATCGGGGCGTAATATTTCACGTAACTCGTTAGAGTGGTGGAGATATATAAAGGAGGGTATGCAACCCTACACTACAATAACGGATCCTAATTATGGCATATTTCAAGGACATGTTGCAGATTTTAATCAGCATTTGCGAGATTATCTACAATTAATTACCGGTGAAGCTAATAGAAGTCTTCATGAAGATTTTAAAGAAGATTTCACAATAAGATTTAGATATACACCTGCCATTTATAATGATTTTAAATACGGGAATGATGGAAAACCTCACGGGCGAACAAGAGCAACAAAAGCACCAGAAATAGAACTAATAGTAGAGTTACCTAATGTTGGCGGAATTACATCAAATAAGATTGAAAGGCCACATTCATATTTGAATGAAGCTCGTTTGTCTGCTATTGCAATAGCCATTAGATTTGCAATTTTAAAAGAACGTTATATAGATGATGCTCCTAAAATTATGGTATTAGACGATTTACTCCTTAGTCTCGACCTTGGCAATCGTTCCGCCTTATTGAAAATTATACTAAAAAATTACGCTTCGCGTTATCAGTTAATTATTTTAACACACGATAGAGTGTTCTTTGATTCTGTATTGAAACATTTACCAGAGAACGAACAAAAACGTAATTGGAGAATATTAGAAATGTATGAGACCGAAAACGGAGATAAAAAAGTGCCCAAAGTTGTTACATATCAATCTCCGTTATCAAAAGCATATGCATATTTTAGAGGAGAAAATTATCCAATAGATTATAATGCTTGTGGTAATAATCAACGCCAAGCACTCGAAGAAATATTTAAAGAACAATTCAAAGCATATACTCTTAAAAATGAGAATAATGAACTGGTTAATGTTGATGGCTTAATGATTGGAGAATGTATTATAAAAGCCAAAGAAATGTACACGAAGATAGGTTTTGATATAGACTTGTTAGACGAACTGGATATACATAGAACACAGTCACTAAATCCTTCATCGCATCATAATCCACAGTCAAATTTCTACAAATTAGAATTAAAAAGAACTTTTGAAATTATAAGACTATTGCAAGAGTACAAAATCGTTCAACTAATCAAAAAAGATAATAACATTACATTTAGTGTGAATTGTGAAGATGGCTTTATATATAACTATGAGGTGCAAATTTTAGATGATATATTAGTATACAAGAAACCTAATAACCCATATTTTGTGAATTTAGCAGACAAGAGGAAATATGCTGTTGAGAAATGTAATGGGAAAAAAGCTGGGCATACAACAAACGGATTTTCATTACAAGAATTTTATGATGATACCATAAGAGGCCTAATAGAAAATATACATAAAAATCCAATCGTTGAAAAGGATGTGCTTGATATATTTAAATATAACGGCAGATCTATAAATGAATTACTTGCTGAAATGAATAATTAAAAAGATTAATATGGAACAAAAGTCGAATGTACAATATAGAGCAGAAAAGGAATACAAGAACAGCCGTGAGAAGTTCTTCCTCTTGTTGCGTGAGATTATTTCAAATGCTATACATGCTGTGTTAATTCGGGAAAGTAAGGAGAAAGACTATGTTCCTGAATTAAATTTAAATGTTGTATTTGATGAGATCCAATGTAAAATAGAACTCACTGACAATGGAGAAGGATTTAATGAAAAGAACCGAAAGTATTTTGAAGAATTAGATAAAAAGAATTCGGAAAAAGAAAAACTCAACTTCCATCCTTTGGGACAAGGTCGTTTAGCTATTGTTTATTTTGCAGATTCTGCAGAATATGAAACTGTATATAAAGATGAGACTGGCAAATATAGAAAAAAAACGATACCATATCCTAGTACATCTGAGGGGCTTTTTAGTTTCTCCGCATATGAGGAAGTGGAAGTTAAAAACAGCACCTATACAAAATTAACAATTTTAATAAACAAGCAACTGGCATTAGGAAGAGCTAAGACTTTCTTTAAGAATTATCCTAATTCTGAATTGTTTAAACAATGGTTCATAGAAACCTTCTTTCCTTTTATAATTAGCAATGAGGCGTTAGTTATAAATATTTCTTTGAATGGAGACTGTTTTACTATAAAGAAAGATAGTATAGAAGCTGAGACTCAAAAAGAGTCCTTTGAATTAACACTATCGGATGACAATAAATACTCTTTCATATTATGGCTGATTAAAAATAATAAGCCAATGCATGGTGACAATCCTATAATATGCTTTGCTAGGAATTTAAGAGCCAGTTTATCCAACGGGCATTTAAGTTACTCTATTGACAATAGTGAGGGTTATACTTTGTATTTAACATCTATCTTTTTTGATGAGTATGTAGACACAAAAGGAGAAAGAATAGATGTGTCATGTGATGATATTATATGCATCCAGAATAAGATCAATGAAATCCTTGATAATAAATTCAAGAAAGTTATTGAACAGAATCGCAAAGAAACACAACGCAATCTAAAGAATTTCAAATCACGGTATCCGTCATTGGATTTATTTGTAAATGAAGGACGGATTGCAGAGGAAAAGAATGTCGTAAAAGAAAGCGATATAGTAAAATCGGCAATTAATGAGAAAGGACGGATTGAAAAGGCTTTTTGGACACAAATAGACAAAGATGAAGAGCAAGATGAGGACAATTCGTTTAGTGATTCCGAAGATTGCCAAAAGTTGTTGAATTCTAGTCTGCAAGTTTATGTTAAACACCGTGAAAGTGTCCTACGGCGTTTGAAGACTTTAATCAATAAATATGAAGAAGAAGGCGATAACAAACCTGAATTAGAAGCAACTATTCACGAACTGTTTTTGAAACGAGGTGCCACGTTAAACAATTCTTCAGACATAAATCATCTGCACAATCTTTGGATTTTAGATGATAGGTTTACTATATTTTCAAATAACTTTAAAGCCAAAAGTACAAAGTCTGGTCAAGCCCAGTCAGACATTTACATTTGGGCAGATGCACCAGAAAAAACCAAACAAATTCTGATTTTGGAATTGAAATCAACAACAAAGGCACATAATGCAGGAAACATTCATGAGGGTATGGTGGCGCAAGTAAAAAGATATGCGAATGATTTCTACAATAATCCTACAAAAGTATTGAATTGGGATGTAAATGTGGATAACATACAATATCATGGAATTATTTTAGCCAGAAAATCAGACATAAAGAAAGAATTATCTTCGCCCCAAGCAAGTGGAAGGTACGAATCTATCCCATTCCTTGAAAATTCTTTTTATTGTGATGATGCTTTCTTTATAGATGGAGATCCAAGGCACAAAATAGGAATTCGCATAGAACTGTATTCCTATGAGGATATTTACCAGTTGGCTTCAGATAGAAATTCTGTTTTCTTTAAGTTGCTAAGAAGAGAGTTTGATTTGGAATGTGACCAAATATAGATAAGAAAATGCAAGAAAATAACATAATACTCTATCAGGACGATAACGAGATAACTCGTGTGTCGGTGCGTTTTGCCGATGAAGATTTATGGCTGACACAAAATCAGTTGGCGGATATATATTGTACTACACAACAGAATATCAGCCAACATGTGGACAACATATATAAAGATGGCGAACTGACAATAGAGGCAACTAACAAGAAATTCTTGTTAGTTCGGCAAGAGGGTAATCGTCAGGTAAAACGTAACATCGACCATTATAATCTTGACATGATTATAGCGTTGGGGTATCGTGTCCAATCGCAGGTAGCTACTCGTTTCCGCCGCTGGGCAACCCAACGGCTTCACGAATATATCCAAAAGGGATTTGCTATGGATGATGAGCGGTTAAAGCAAGGCGGTAATCGGTATTTCCGTGAGTTGCTGCAACGCATCAGGGATATTCGTAGTAGCGAACGCAACTTCTATCAACAGGTTACGGATATTTATGCAACTGCCACGGACTATGACCCTCGTGACGAGATGACAAAAATATTCTTTGCCACAGTGCAGAACAAGCTGCATTATGCCGTTCACGAAAATACGGCTGCTGAAGTCATATACAATCGAGTGGATAATGAAAAGCCTTTTGTCGGAATGACCAACTTCAAGGGTAATTATGTGACCAAAGATGATGTGAAGATTGCCAAGAATTATTTGTCTGAGATTGAACTCCAACGTCTGAATCTGCTTGTTTCAGGTTTCTTGGATTTTGCAGAGTTCCAAGCATTGGAAATGAATCCTATGACAATGAAAGACTGGATAGAAGCACTGGATAACCAAATTATTGCCCATAAACGGAAAGTTCTGATTGGTAAAGGGAACATTTCGCATAAGCAGGCGATTGAAAAAGCAGAAAAGGAGTTTGAAATCTATCGCAAACGTGAAATGGAGCTATTGGAAAGTGATTTTGATAAAGAAATCAAAAGATTTAAAGATAAATAATTTCAACACACATGGTTACTATATACTTTGACAAACAACTTTTTAGTCATCTGTTCAAATCGCAAGAAGAAAAATATCTTGTTTTGCGTGAGAAAATACTGTCACATCGTGACGAGTTTATTTTCACGTATTCAAATGCTCATTTATTCGATCTTCAGCAGGATACGACTGATATTAAGTATGATGAGATGGATTTCATGCAATCTATTGTGGATGGTAATCATATTTTTTATGAATATCCTAATATTGGTGTAACAAAAGAGTCACCACGTTCCGCATTTAGTAATGCAGCAAAAGCGGATGATTTTTCTTGGCTTTACAATCTTGATTTGTCACAGATTACAGAAGAACAATGTGATGCCATTAATAATACAATAGACATAGCCATCAAAGATTTAAGAGGAGAATTGGAGTTTGATTGGTTAAAGAAAAGGACTCCAATACACTCAAAAGAACTAACAATAGATAAAGGGAATCTTATCTCATTCGTGAAGTTTGTAAAGGATAATTTTTACAAGGACCAAAATTCATATAAAAACATCAGGGATAATGCTGTCAAAAATTACAACCCAACATTAATAACTTCGGACAATGAGAATGTTTTCAACGATCAATTGGAAGCAGCCCCATTAGGATTATCTTTTATAGAAACGATTAAAGCTGTCATAAACCAATTTGGCTTTAATTCATCTGACGCGACTATTGTATATTATGTATCCTATATGCTCCTTGATTTACTTGGAGTTAGTAAGGAAACTCGAAAAAAAGTTAAGCTCCGTAATATGCAAACAGACTGCATGCATAGCTTCTTTGGCGGATATTGTGATTGTTTTGTAAGTGACGATGCGGGTATACTCAAAAAAAGTAAAACGTTATATAAGCTCTTTAATATTGAAACTCAAATATATTCAATAGACGAATTTATAAAAGTATTTGATGAAGCTATAAAGAATAATCAAAAATCTGCTTCTGAATACTTTGATGAAATTTGTGGTGATTACCAACGAAGAATTGTTACAAAGACAGAAACGATTCCTCCATATACCTTGACACATTTGGGCGCATCTCACATATATTTTGGATATTTCAATTATATGTTGGAACGAACGTCAAAAGATGAAACTGTAATAATGCTTGTGAAAAATAAAAAGGCAAACCAACTTTTACTAATTCAAGAAATAGAGATAATTGTTAATAGGCTCGTATATGTTTTTAATAATTTGGGAGCAACATTCACTTTATTCAATAGAGAATTGGAAATTCCCCAAATACAGACAGGCAATTGGAATAGAATTCTAATATTAAATGATGCAGATATATGTCTAACAAAAGTCAAAGAACCCTCTATGCTTTGTTTATGGATAAAACTTAAGCAGCCTGTATCTACCCAATCGTAAAAAGCATTATCTAATATTGGATATCCTTTACACGACCTATATTTTCTCTTTTATTTCTATATTCATCAATAAACCACCCCAAGCATACTAATTTATCAAAGTAATTCATTACCTTTGCATTTGGAAACTTTTACGCAACCTTGCGCAAAACGCAGAAGTCCAACGGTGGAGCAATAGGAGGAGATTACTCTTTTGATGTTTCTGAAAAGTGATGATATACAGCCACTTGTGAATTTAGCACGATTCCTGGTGGTACCACTTAAGAAACAAGTAAAACAAGGCAAGTCCCTGAATTTCAAACGAATTCAGGGATTTATCTTTTTCTTGCAGAGGCAAAAAGTAGGGTTTCAGAGCATATTTGCAAGTGAAAATCGTGGGACTTTTTTCGATCTCGGATTTAGGCCCACAGTTTGGCGTATTTTGCACTGATTCACAATATTTTGCCACTTGATTCAGAGGGCGTGATTTCGTAATTTTAACCAGTAAATTAAAGTTATGAAACGAGCATCTTTCAGCGTTTTGTTCTTCATCAAAAAGACAAAACTCTTAAAAAACGGCGAAGCCCCCATTCGGCTTCGCATTACCGTGAATAGTATTAGCGTCGAATTGCAAATTCGGCGTAGCGTGGCGCTCAATCTTTGGTCCCAGGCTAAGGAGTGTTCGATGGGGCGCACCAAAGCCGCGGCTGAACTGAACGAATATATCCGCATGCTCAAACTGCGGGTGCTAACTATTCAGCGGGAGTTGGAGGCAGAAGGCACTATCTACACAGCCCGCCTGATTATGGATAAACTCTATAGTTGCGAGGAGGGCCGTTACACGCTTCTGAATGTTTTCCGGAAGCACAACAATGATTGCCGCAGGCTGATTGGTATTGACTATGTGCAAATTACTGTTAGCCGCTTCGACAACTGTTGTAAATACCTCGGCCATTTCATCCAGAAACAATATGGAAAAGAGGATATGAACCTCACCGAGTTAAATGGTGAATTCGTGCGAAATTTCGAGATTTACCTCAAGACGACACGCAACTGCCAGCAAAATACCGTGATTCGTTATATGAAGGGTTTAAAGAAGATTGTCAACCTGGCTCATTAGTGTCCCGTTAAAATTGGGACGAAGTTAATATTAAT
>ULSH01073254.1_pt1 | contig 55252 bp, 47 predicted proteins | sample 1956151 | NCBI WGS metagenome assembly ULSH01 (sample SAMEA4835702, study PRJEB28245) | human gut metagenome | biome: gut microbiome; material: fecal sample | place: Denmark | collected 2008 | reverse complement strand
ACAATTATTTGCGTATCCAGCAGGAACTGTTGTTCGACCCCCGCTATAACCCGTTCTCGGATTCAGGCGACGGCAATGAATCAGGCAATCATGATTTCGTGAAGAACAATGCAGCGTTTGCTTTTGTCCCGGTCGCGATTGTCGTATATGATGAGGCGGGTACGGCTCTGTGCCATTACTCGAATGAGTGGCTTACCAAGAACGGACAGCCGGGAAATGGCTTCGTGTCCACCGCAGAGGATAAATACCTGTCGAAATGGGGCTGGAAATCAGGCGAGGCGGAATGGGGCGAGGCGTGGCTTGCATACTATGATCCTGACGATGTCCTGCAGGGGACAGGAGTCATGGGATGGCAGTGCAACCATCAGAGTGTCGGGAAACCTTGGACGGATGGAAGCAAGAAAGTAAAGAACCGCAAGTACCACTATGCCGACAAATATACCGGTGACACAAAGGACTTCTGGATGTTCGACTCTTTTAAGAAACTGCCGGACGGCCAGTTTATACCTTATCCGCCGAAAGGGGGTTATCTGGAAATCCGGATATACAACGGGGTGTGGGCATTCGATGACGTTGACAGATTCTCTGTGGAAGCTGATGGATATTTCAAGGACAAGGGTGGCTATGACAAGATACGCTGGCAGCTGTACAAACTTCCGAAAGTGTCTGTGGTGAAGAGGACTTTGACGTTGGACGAGGACACAATGGATGATGTGGAGTACTCCGGTGTTTTGAATGCCGATGCGAAAGAGGATCTTGAGCTTGACACGATATGCGGCACCGCCGATGTCGTGTGCCCCACCGCCAAAGGCATCTATATGTCATCGGAGACAGGCGAGCAGATACAGAAGCTTATGCGTGCCGGGAGGACTGACCATCCAGAACATCTGCTGATCGGGACTCTGTACAGCCAATATGCCGACAGGAGGACGACATTGTCCGGGGAGGTCTCCATTGACCCGAAGGGGCTGTCTTCCTATGTCGATGCGGCTCAGGGGCAGGATGTCAAGTTCATCATGAGCGGCGAGGAAATCAACGTCAAGGAGGATGTGTCCGATGCCACTTTCATAGAGATTCGCCCGGATGAATATGAAGGAAAGGAGGAATGACCATGGCAAAGGAATATATACAGAAAACAACCAGCAGGGCGGCAAGACCGCGAAGCAGGAGGCTGAGGGAACTCGGTGGCACCACTTCAGGAACCGCAGTGTCCGTCATCCAGAATGGCGGTGCGAATTCCGTTGTCTCCGGAGACGGCCATACTCATAAGAACCTTCCGTATCTTGATCAGATAACCACTGACAATGACGGATATATCAGCCTTACCCATCCGAAGGAAAACGAGGAGGACGGTAGTGTAAGCACCGTCACAGAAAAGGCAAAAGCCGGGTACTCCGATGAATCTGGTCATTCCTTGGAGTCCGACCACTCAAAGGATTCTGAGAAGTGGTCCGGCAGGATGTTCGGGGACTATCTTGACCAGCCGGTCAGGAAGAAGGACATCGTCGAGTTCGCCCGTGTCATTGCAGGGATTATCGGCTCCCCAGACTTCGTGCAGGGCATAGAGACTGGCTCTGGTTGGAAGATTGACTCTGACGGATCGGCTGAGATGTCATCCCTGACATTGAGGTCATTTCTCAAGGTCCCGCAACTCATATACAACAAGGTCCGCGTGACTGGTGGGGAGATGTGGAACACCGAGGGTGGAACAATTGCCAAGGTCACCGCTGATGAGGGAAGCGAAAGTGCCTATATCCTTACGATGCAGGTGGAGGACGGTGATGTCATAGAGCTGGATGTCGATGACATCTGCAAGGGCCACTATAATAGCAGCGGAGGGTTCGTGACATCATATTTCAGGGTCACATCTGTGGATCAGGCGGCGAAGACAGTGAGAATTGTGCTCGGTGCTGATGATGCGGTCCCAGGAGGAAAAAACGCAGCCCCGGTTCCATATATGAATATTGCAAGGTATGGCAATTTTACACAGGCTGAAAGACAGAGAAGCCAGTATTTCTCGTCCCCGGAGCAGCGGATCGTATTGCTTGATGGTGTTGACCAGTACATCATCCTGCCGTCACACTTCAAGCTGATTATTGGCTCTATCCCTGATTCCCTGATACCGAAGTCTCTGCCGTTGGGCAAACGTCCGTCGATATATCTGGATACGGTTCTGGCCAGGAACTTCATGCAGCTGGACGGGACAGGGGCGGTTGTGAAGACAATCCGGGACAGAGGCCTTTGGCAGGGAACACCGGACACACCATATCTCTGCAATGATGAGTTCCAGGATGAAGTCTATCACAAGTCGTGCAAGTATCGATGCATCGTTGAAGGTACGCTCCAGGAGCCGCGTTACGATTCGTCCGACTGGTTGCTCGTAGCCGGCGACACGACACTGGAACTGATAATCGACAGCACGGCAGGAGAGACTTTCCTGTACGGCTGTCTTGATACGACGCTGATGGCAATTGTCCGTCGTGGCGTGAATGACATAACGGATGAGATTCTTGATTCGGACTGGACCTGGTCCCGGGATACGGGTGATGCTGCTGCAGATGGGGTGTGGAATGCAGATCACTCCGGATGCGGCAGGAGTGTGGACCTGACGCAGGAAGACCTTCCGGTTTCCTCCGGGCGGTTCATCTGCAGGGCGTATGTCCGTGACAGCGCTGAAAGCGTGGAAGCGGAGGTTGTTTTTTGACATTTGAAAGGCATTTGAACAGTATATGAAAAAGACAAAAAGAATCGGGATCGTCTATGATCCTCTGAACATATCCACCACAATGGTTGTCCGTGGTGGAAGTCTCACACAGACGCATTGCGCCGAGACGGGTGAATACATTCCAGACAGAAGTCTCACACCGCTCGTGATCCGACCGGAGGTGTATGTCAATGACCCGAACGGCATAATGGCGAACGGGAAAGTGGCTCTGGCAGGAATCCTCTGGTATGAGATACCTCAGGACATGGTAGGACAGATTACGGATTCATCCTACTTGACAGGGGAATTGTCCCGCTATCTGATCACGAACCAGACGGACGGCTATTCGGTGGCCCAGGACGGCACTTTGACCGTCACGAAGAACATTCCATATCTGGAGCCGAAGGTGCTCGTGTTCACGGCATCGTATCCGGATACGAGGAGCGGCAAGATCTTGCGCATTCAGGCGACCTCTACTCTATCAACCGTCTCGCTGGCGGAAGCCGCATCGCTGTCTCTCGATAAACCGGCAAGTTTTGTATTCAACCCCATTACAGATGCAGGTGTCCGCACGATTAAGGCGACATTCCTGCTTGGCGGAAAGACCCCGGATTCAGGACAGTGCAAGGTCGCATACTGGTGGTATAAGACCGTTGACGGAAAGGAGACGATTATTGACCCTGATGAGGACTTGTTCTATGAGGCAGGCCAGAATGCAGACACATTGACAATCGATCCCCGTTATGTCAATGGACAGGTGCAAATATCCTGCAAGGTGGAATATGCGTTGTCAGGCGAGGCTCTGCCGTCATCTCCGACGGATAATTGCCTTAAAGATGAGACAACAGTGGTGAGGAGATATCCAGAATATGATTTCGAGCATTTTGTGCATGGCGGGGTGGAGGTCTCCCCGAATGCGGAGATGGTGAAGAATGAATGCGTGATCACGGTCGGAAGGACTGTCGTGGAAAATCCTTCAAGATTCTTCAGCATCAAGTGGTCCATAAAAAGGGCGGTATATGGAGCCGAATGGACTGACCTCGGTTATGGCGATAGCATCATGATTCCGGCAGAGGAATTCGCCAATGCTTCGGATGTGGCCCTTGAAGTGGATGAACTTGACCCTTTAGGGGCGTTTATAGATGGGGATACCATGATATGTGACAACAATGAGGTAATAACACTTTAAGATATGAGATATGTATATGCGAAGATTCCGGTCCGCAAGGCCGAGGATGCCGGAATCGCCGAATTCAGGCAGAAGACTCCGGATGGTGAATATGTCATCATCAATGAGAGCGACCTTCAGACTTATGGGAGTTCCGCTCCGTTTGAGAAAAAAGTCAAGTCGCTTGGAGGCAAGGTTCTTACGGCGGCTGAAGCAAAGGAAGAGTTGAACAGATAAAAGAAGATGAAATGAGTACAGTAAAAGGACAGACGACAATCAAATATGTCAGGCAGGGTGATTCACTGACATGTACGTTGAGAAGCACGTTTCCGTTGAAGCAGTTCATTTCCAACGGAAACAACATAATCACGCCAAGTTTCGCGGCCAACAAGCCGTGTATATATCCGGTAGTAAGAAGCTCGCTGAAAGCAATGCGCATAGAGCCTGCAGCTACCGGTGTCGAATGGAAGTTCAACGGAACTGCCATCGTCTTTGATGCTTCTGGGCTTAGCAAAGCGATGGGAAGCATTCCTGCAGGTACCTTTAAGAGCGAAGTGAAGAAGGTTGACGGATTTACGCTGCCGACACTTACGATACTGAAGGAGATCGCATCGAGCGGCAACATTGACTCGGACACCATTGAATTCAAGGGGGTTGTCAATACGGGATTCCAGTCAGTCGTGTCCGCGTCCATTGAGGTGGCCATCGAGCAGACTGACGGAGAGTCGTGCATGGGCTATATCACGATCAACAACGGCGGTGTTGTTGATGACACCACATCACAGTTGAAGGCGACGGCTCATCTGATGATCGGCGGTGTCGAGAAGACAGATGGAGTGACCTACAAATGGTACAAGATGAAAGTCGTGGATGGCGTTGATGGCTGGGAGTCGATAAACAAGAGTTCATCAAGCATTACCATCACTGCATCAGATATCAATTCAAGCGAGTTGTACAAATGTGAGATGAGTTATAACGGCAAGTCCTCAAGCGCAGTGATGGAAGTGAGCGATGAGACTGACATCCTGATCATCTATCCAAATCCCACCAATGCGGCTGGGGCTCAGGTTCCGGAAGAACTCAGCACGGCTCAGACATCCATCATCTATAGACCTAAGGTGTACAAGCGGACAACGGAGACAGAGGTAAAGGGCTTTACGTTCAATTACCTTGTTACAGATGCGGCTGGGGACACAATCGCATCGCAGGACGGAGGAGATTCATTTACAGTCACCATTGACCATGCGGTCAAGGCTGGCGGTGACATAACTCTTATTATTTCAGCGGAATAATGTGTATCAGAAAGATGTTAAAGCATATAACACGAATAGCTTACAAGCAGCCACCGGAGAAGGGAGACAAAGGTGAGCGAGGGGCGCGGACGCGCCAGATTGTTTGGGCCGCCGGCATAGAGTTCTATAGCGGTGCGGATGGGGAGGCGTATGCTGATTTCGCCTATTACAATGGGCAGGTGTATCAGTGTACCAAACACCATACATCCAGTCCGAATGAGACTCCGTATGATTCGGTTGAAAACAACACCGGATACTGGCGTCTTGTGCCGTCATTCGCGAATTTCTCCACGAAAGTCCTTCTGCTTGGTACAGGCAAGGAGGGTTGGATTATGGATGAGGGTGTTATCAAGCACACATCCGGGAAGATACAACTGATGGCGGACGGCAGCATCCGCGCGGCTGGGGGTGAGACCATTGTCAGCAAGGATGGACTTTTCACTACTAAAGGGGCTGTCATAAAGGACAGCACGCTGAAAGATGTAATCGTCTACGGCACGCTCCGCCAGCCTTTCGCACATTATAGCGGAGAGTGGGAATGGGGTGGCACAGATGAAAAATCAGAGGCTCAACTGCATGATAACCTTCAAATGGAGGGAGGTGGGTCCTTGATCATTGCGGCAGGAGGGTTCCCATGGGATTCTTCTCAGAACGGACGCCGTATAACAGTGATGACTCATCGGTACGACGGGGTGCTGTCATCCGGTGCGGTGTCCATTACTGCCCCAAATGGAAAATACTTCTTCCAGGATGGAGCAAAATATGGCGAGCTGGTACTGTCATCCCGTGAGTACGTAGAACTTCTCGGTATAGGGGAAGGCACGACCTTTTATGGGTGGCTTATCACCAACCGTGGGAATATCGAAACCACAAAGTCCTATGGCCGTTCATTGAATGTCCTTGCGCATGGGACTGTCACGGGAAGAACCTCAAACGGGACGTGCTCGATGAGCTACAAGACATTTGACGGGAGAACCCTGCAATGCCAAAGGACCGCCAACGGAAGGTACACTGTGTGGATCCCGACAAAGTGGAACCTGCAACCGAATGACTATCTGGTGATGTTGACCGGTGTCGGATATATTATGGATTCTAGCAGCAACAGTTCCCCAGTCAAGGCTACGTTGACCGCGAAGACCGCAAGTTATTTCATTGTGGACATCTCGGACGACGATTCCTGGAATAATGGCTCTTTCGAGTTCCAGATAATCAACATGAATGATTTCACTTACAATGGTGACATCAAGGACTGAAAAATACTAAATAACAACGCATATGAAAAAGAAAGAATTATCATCATTCAAGCAATTCGCCCAGGTCGATGCGGGTGATCTGCTTTTCGGGAAATCGTTGTCCGGAAACGAATATGGCTTTTTCCCTGCATCATTTCTTGGAGATGACGGATATGCCGCAGTCAGGTTCAATCTTGACCAGTCTTCTCCTGTTGGAGAACGTTGTGGTGATTTGAACTATGTGAAACGGCTTCCGTCCCTTCTTGGCCTTGGCTGTTATCTTGTGGGAAATGACCATTCAAGGAAGAAACTTGACCCGAACAACCACTATAAGTTTGCCACCGGTGAGGCGGCCAAGCTTGATGGCACAATGGGGCAATACCAGTGGGGCGTGCGGACGCCGTTCTATGTGGCTGCATGGATGGAAGGCAGTTACCTTTATGAGGCCGCTTCCCTGAAACCGATTCCAGGCCGTGAATGTTATCGTGTGCCGGTTTTCTCAATCGCTGCCGGACATTCGGGCATCATTGACAGGACAAACAATATCTTGTGTTCGCTGATAAGTTCCGCTGAACAGTATCGTGGCGGTGGTGGTTCTGCCATCACATCCGGAAATGCGTCAGCCGAGAACCTGTCAATGCTTGGGTACGCGGCAACTGAAAAGGGAACCGCCACATTTGAGGAACTTGGTCGCAAACGCGGCGAGGGCTGGGGTGCTGGTTGGTATTGGATAGACACTGTCATCATGATACTTGCTGACATCATCCTCGGTACCAGAAACATCCAAACCTCATTCAGCGCATCAAAGGATGCCAATGGATTGTATCAGGGCGGTCTTGGTTATGGCGTGGCCTCGATGCCTGGTTGGGAAGCTTACAATGGTTATCACCCGGTGGTTCCGTATTCTGCCGGAGTCGAACTCGCGGACGCTCTTGGTGTCGCTTCCTATGCGGTGAAGAAGTCTGACGGAACCGTGGTCTATAATGCCCCGATTCCTTGTTTCTTCGGGCTGAAGAACCCATACGGTCATCTTTGGTGTGGCAAAAACAGGATTGTCGCGGTCATCAATGCTGACGGTTCATATTCATTCTATGTGGCGAGGTCTTCGTTGACAGAATGGAAGTATTCAGAGACGGCCAACATGATAAAGGTCGGGACTATCCTCCCGTCCACCCCTGAAACATGGAACTATGTCAAGCGCATCAATTTTCAGGGACTTGCGGGGATGCCATCAGAGGATGGTGCCACATCGGCGACATATAGGAGTGATGGATGTTATTTCAATAAAGCCGTTTCTGGTTTCCGGTCTCCGCTCGGTTCCGGCGATGCTCGCAATGGTGGCATTGATGGCTTGGCGTACTTCATCGGTAACTATGCGCCCTCGAATTCCAATGCGTACCTGTCGTCGCCCCTCTGCGAATGCGTGGGGGACTTCGACCCGACCCCAAAGGTATATGCCTCATAGCGGGGTAAGGGGCGACGCGAAAGCCAAGAAACCGCGCAGACCGCGATAGCGGTTGAGCAAGAAACCAAGGCATCCGTGGGCGGATGCAAAACAAGTTCTTTGAAATACTGTTCTTTCTTTTCTTCGGAAATCGTCGGCGGTGATGAAAAAAATCACCGCCGTCAGGCGGTTTTTTAATATGAGGTTTTAATGGATTAAGTAAAATTTGTACCTTTGTGCCGCCTTATGGTGGGTTTGTCCTCTAAGGCGGTAGGTTTCTGGTTTCCGGTCTCCGCTCGGTTCCGGCAATGCTAACAATGGTGACATTGATGGCTTGGCGTACTTCAACGGTAACTATGCGCCCTCGAATTCCAATGCGAACCTGTCGTCGCCCCACTACTTGGGAGGCTGGTTGTGTTTGCACCCGTCTTCTATTTGAGGATGAACCCCGGCCCTTGCCGAAAGACATCATATCAAAACTGGTTCCGGTAGGTTCGTAAGAATTCGACGGCGCTTGTGAGAGAAAGCAGACACGAGACACTTATAACACTTAGACACTTGTGCGAAGACACGGACACTTGTCGGAAGTCATAGGCACGAAAGAGAACTTTCGTATGGCCCATCGATTGGCTTCACGGCGGAAAAGAAGACGGAAGGAGGTGAAAGCATTTGACGAAGACCTTGAGTCAAATGTTGATCGCCTTCTTCATCTTTTTCTCACTTCATCATACCATCCCTCATCGGAGGATTACACCTATAAGACAATACTTGAGAAGAAAGGTCGGAAGGAGAGGTTCCTGTCGATGCTTCAATATTGGCATCACGTCTATCATTGGGGCGTATTGACGCGTACAGAGGATATTGTAAACAGAAGCCTTGACGAACACTGCTTTGCCTGTATCCCTGGCAGAGGACAGCATATGATGGTGAAGCTTATAAGCCACGACCTGAAGACCCACCCTGAACTGAAAGCCTTCGCCAATCTCGATGTGTCAAAGATGTATCCACATATTCTGCATGACATTCCCAAAGCCTATCTGAGGAGGAAGATAAAGGATCCTGTCCTTCTTAATTCCCTTGACGCAGTCATTGACAGCAGCATAGGGACGCCTATGGGCAATGATGATCCTGAACATCCTGCTGGCATAGCAATCGGTCTGAAGATATCGACGATTTATGCCAATATATCGCTTGGTATGTTTGACCATGATGTCAGAAGATTGTTCGGGTTGCAATCGAATCCGGACTTGATTCATAAATTGGCGGCAATGTACATCACGGACAAAAAGGCGTCGGCAAAGACTGAATCCGACTTTGCTGAAATCTCGAAGGGTGAAGCCTATTTGGAAGCACTTTTCTGCCAGTATGTGAAGGAGGGGCTCCGATTCTTTTATAGGTTCATGGACAATGTCCTTGTCCTTCATGAGGATAAGACTTTCCTGCATCTTGTAGTTGATTGGATAGCATTATACTGGGGACGTGAGCTGAAATTCACGATGAACCCAAAGTGGCAGGTCGGGGCTACAAAGGGAGGATTTACGATTGTAGGGTACCGCATCTTTGCTGACGGGCATGTCCGGGCGAACCGTGATGTAGTGCTTGACATCAAGCGGAAAATCAGGAAGGGCCTTAAGATGGGTCTTACCTATGACCAGATAAGGGTAGCCATATCGTCGCAACTCGGAACGGTTATGCATGCAAATTCGATTAATTTCTTAAAAAAGTATCATATGGAAAAGAAAGAACGTTTGGGCGCAAAGATTAACAGGCGCAAAAGCCAATGCCCGTTTGAGATTGCTCACGGTCAGCAGAGGAGATTCGAGAACTTCCTGTTTGACCCGGAGAAGCAGCAGTCGGAGGATGATTTCCTTATGGAACTCCGTGATTATGCCGTGATTGACTCCATCAAGGAGAAGAATGATGACGGCACTCCGAAGAAGTGTCTTGCCATACGTTTTGAATGGCAGGGTAAGGAGTTCTCTTATACGGATGACAGAGGCAAATCTGTGCTTGTTAAGCCAGGTGAGGAATACTTCTCGTACACCGGTTCGAAGGTGCTTATAGAGCAATGCGAAACGGAGTTCTCGAAGGAAGACTTGCCTGCCCCTACTGTTATTAAGATAGAAATCAATAAACGCAACAAGAAGTTTTATAAGTTTACTTGATATGAAAACAACAGAAGTGTTCAGCGTGGCATATCCACGCCAGATGCGTCCCTCAAAATATGACGGGGCGCATTTTTTATGTTATCTCAATGAGAAGCCGGCTACATACAAGCCGGATGAGACATCGGAGCCGATGGAAGGTTATTCTTACACCGGGTCGATGCCTGACGCAGGCACGCTCATCGAGTGCGATGAGTGGAACCGTGACAAGCTCGTGAACGGTATCATCCGGTCGAAGTATCTCCAGACCGAGGAGGATGCCATCAAGACACACCAGATTCAGCTCCTGCAGGCGAAGGCCGGCATGGAGATCGGCGCTTTGCCCGATGACAAGGCGGCTGAATATGTGAACGAATGGAACGAGTTTCAGACATTCAGGCAGAACGCCATCAACCTTGTCAATTCATGGGATAAATGGGAGTAGAGTATGGCACCGAGAGGAATAAGAAACAACAATCCCTGCAACATCAGATTGAGCAGGACGACCTATAAGGGAGAGGTTACCCCATCAAGTGATAAGGCTTTCAAACAGTTCGAATCGATGGCTTATGGCTACAGGGCTGTGTTTGTCACGCTTCGACACTACCACACGAACTTGGGGTTGAAGACGATAAGGCAGATGATTAGCCGTTGGGCACCGCCTTCTGAAAACAATACAGGCTCTTATGTAAAGCACGTGTCCGATGCGGCTCAATATGACTGTGATGCCGCGGTGGACATCAAGGACAAGAACCTTATGGTCAAGATAGTGTCTGCGATGTCCTTTGTGGAGAACGGGCTTAAAGCAAACCAGACGGATGTGATGTCCGGTTGGGAGATGTACAGAAGAGACCGCCCTTGAACTTGAAATGGATGCAGCCTTGGGAGTGGCTGTAAATAAAAAACTCCCGACCTGTAAGAAATAGTACCACCCACCTCTTACACAAGAGCGTCACCACGCAAAGCCGGGAGTAAGTCCCTCGTTTGCATGGTGACGCTTTGTGCGTATGGGTGGTACAGGGACAAAGGTAACAATAATTTTTAATTCAACAGATATGAGAACACCTATTTCCTATTATGGAGGGAAACAGACGATGCTGAAGCACATAATCCCTCTCATACCGTCACATCGGCTTTATACGGAAGCCTTTTGTGGCGGGGCAGCCGTATTGTTCGCCAAGTCTCCTGTAGAAGCGGAGATCATAAATGACATCAATATGGAGCTTACAAACTTCTATTGGACGGCGCAAGTCTATTATCGAGACTTGAAGACAGAGATTGACAAAACCCTGCACAGCCGGGACCTTCACGCCCATGCGGCCCACATAAATGCCTATCCGGAATTCTTCTCCCCAGCCCAACGTGCTTGGGCGGTCTGGGCGTTGTGCAGGATGTCTTTTGCGTCAATGATGGACGGCTCTTTCGGGTACGACTTCGGAGGTGGTATGCCAAAGAAAGTCCAGAACGCCAAGGACGAATTCACCGAGCAGATATGCCGGCGGCTTGAACATGTCACTATCGAGAATAGGAACGCTCTCGATGTAATCCAGACATACGATTGCGATGACGCGTTCCATTTCGTTGACCCTCCATACATCAACAGCGACTGTGGTCACTATGAGGGCGTGTTCTCAGACAGAAATATGGAAGAACTCCTTCAGTTGCTGGAAACAGTCAAGGGCAAATTCATGCTGACAATGTTCCCATATGGCCCTATTGAAAGGTATGCCGAGAAAAACGGCTGGACAATTCACCGTATCGAGAGAACAATAAGCGCGTCGAAAACATCACGCAGGAAGCAGGAAGAATGGATGGTATGCAACTATGAGGAGCAGCGCCAACAGAACCTATTTGAACAAGTCGGGGGGGGGCGAATAACGGCCATTTTTAGCCATTTGAAAGGCGTTCTGATGGTTATCTATATAGAAGACTAAATCTATCAAATATGAACAAATATCATCAAATTTTACAGCATATTCTGTTGGACGGGAAGATGCAGCAGAATAAGAAGGGGCAATAAAATACCTATTGAATCAGCAGCTGTCTCTGACCCCTGGTGACCTTCTTGACATATTCGAAGAACATAACCTCGCAAGAAAGAAATTGAGGAGTGAACTGGACTTGTTTACGCACGGGGAGCGGAATGTGGAGAAGTACCGTGAAGTCGGCATCTCTTGGTGGGACTATGTCGGACCTATCCTTGTGAACTCATATCCTACATACTTCGAGAAACTGCCACCGCTTGTGGCCAAGATAAATAAGGAAAAGAGGAGCAGTAAAAACTATGTGCTGTTTCTCGGAGCAACGGATGCTGAAAGCAATCAGGCACCGTGCCTGTCTTTGGTTCAGTTCCAGATCGAGGATGGAGAACTTGTGCTTACGGCTTATCAACGCAGTTCAGATGCAAGTTTAGGCTTGCCGTCTGACATTTACCATCTGTATCTGATATCGAGACAGATTGACTTGCCATTGAAGTCCATAACCCTATTTTTGGGGAATGCCCACATCTATGAAAACAATCTGCTAAATACTGAACGACTATTGGCAGGTGAGGAGGTCAAATTTGAGTTGAATGTCTGATGGTGATACACTCTATTGGAAAGGCTCTCAAAACGTATTCAATTAACGTTTGAGAGCCATTTCTGTGAGTATGATGTGTGCGATTTTTCTGTCACATTTCGTTTTTGCAGTTTTCTGGCGAACTTTAGTCGCATTTGGTTTTATATTTCATCACGATTGGTTTTGCCGATTATACAGACAATTCTTTTGTAAGCAGATCTTCACGCTTTGCCTTGAGGTCCCTATGGCGTCGTGTCTCATAGTTGAATCCGGCTGTAATCTCCAAATTATGTCCGTTCCAGTCGTTCTTGTAGTTTGCAAATGCGTTTGCAGTATAAAGATTCTGGTCATAGACGACTTCCTTGTATGAGTCGGAGTAGTTTGTTGTCATAGTATCCACTTCTCCAGGGTATTTGGAGTATTTTACATCCATTTCACGATAGTCGTTACGGAGATATCCTTTCTTGTAACCGAAATCTGCCTGAACCTTCAGGTTCTTATGGATCTTGAATATGAAGTCGAATTTTGTGGACATTTCCTGAGTGAGGTTGTGCCCTCCGGTGCCTCCTTGCTGCATCATTGCAACCCATCCGTCAGCAGGAAAGTGAGTTGATGAATATGTCAATGAAGTATATGCCACTGACGTCCCGTCAGGGTTCATCGGAACGAAACTGGCAAGACAGTGCATTCCCGGGCGTCGCCAGTTTGTTGATTCGCCTTCCACACCTGAAAAGGTATAACGGCCGCTGAACATGCGCGTTGTATTCTTGACTTCAAGCCAAGGGCGTACGTCAATGGAAATGTTTGAGCGGATATTGAAGGACTTGTATCCGTCATCACCAAGTTTCTGAACTCCTTCTTGTGAGTAATATCTCCCGCTGATGAGGTAGGTAATCTTGTCGCTTCCTCCCGAAATGCTGACGTTGTGATCAGTCGTAGGTCTGCTTAGATTGTAGAGATAGTTGAACCAGTCGAAATTTGCCAGATAGACATAGCTTTGTCTTCCGAAGCGGTTTTCGATCGTTACCCAGGGACGTTCTGGATTTTCTGTCTTGTCGTTACGGCGTTCCCATAATGCCTTATAGTCGGCATCTGTATAGTTGGTATAACGCACACCACGACCGGATTCCATGAAAAAGTCAGCAATTCCGGCAGAGTAATAGCCTCTGGTTTCATAATCAGTAGATGTCGTAGAGCTGGAGAATGCGAAGTAACCATCATACGAGATTGTGGCTTTCTGGTTCTTACGGCCATTTTTTGTGGTAATAAGAATGACTCCGAATGCGGCTTTTGCTCCATATATGGCTGAAGACGCAGCATCTTTCAGGACGGAAATGGATTCGATATCGTTGGTATTGATACGGTCAGGGTAGCTTTCCACTCCATCAACAAGAATTAGCGGACTTCCTCCGTTTGGTGAGCCTGTGCCTCGTATTTGAAAACTTGCGCCGGCGCCAGGTTTTCCGCTGGAAACGGTAACCTTCAAGTTTGGCACCATGCCTTGCAGGGCTTGTCCAAGGTTTGCTACGGGACGATTTTCCAGTTCTTTGGCAGTGACTTGCGCTACTGCTCCGGTCAGATGCTCTTTTTTCTGGGTGCCGTAGCCGACAACTACAACGTCGTCAAGTAGCATCTCGTCTTCAGAAAGCACTACATTGTAAACGCTCTTTGTGGAAATGATTTTGAATTCCTGCTCCACATAGCCCATACATGAGACGACGATTGTGGAGCCGTCAGATACATTCTGCAATTCAAACGAACCGTCATCTGTTGTTATGACGCCCATGGTTGTGCCTTTCACAATTATGCCGACACCTGGTATGCCTTGTCCGGAAGCATCTGCTACTCGTCCGGAAATTGAGCGCACGGACTTCGTGTCCTGTGCTGAAGCTGTTCTTGCCATTGCGAACGATACCAGGACTAGTATCGCCAGAACAAATGGCCTGAATAGCCTATGATTATTTAAGTGATTCATTATGAAAATGTTATTAGTTCTTATGACAATTGAATTTGTTGCTTTATTTAGTAGGCCAACTCAACGACGACGGGGAAATGATCAGAGGGCGTATGCGCCCGATACTTTCCTGGAACATCTGTTGGTACACGGTAGGTATCTGTCAAAATACCATAACGGAGAGGTGTAAATCCCGGTGTTATGAAAATATGGTCTATCCGTCTGAAAGTTTTTATATCCGGGTCAAACCAATTTTCAGTACCGGTTGTTGTCAATCTTATGGGAGAACTGTCGTAAGCATCACTTAGGATTCCTGATTCGCATATTATGGAATGGCAGGTGCTTGTCTCTCCCACATTGAAATCCCCTGTAAGAACAGCCCTTTCACCATGACACATTTTTTTTATTCTGTCCAACACCAAACGGCAACTTTCTATCTGAGATTGTTCCCCTTTGTGATCCGTATGAAGAGTGAAAAACCAAAAGCGTTTATGGCTTTCTTTATCCATAAATCTGCCCCATGTGCAGATGCGGACGTATGCTGCGTCCCAACCTTTCACCGGCTTTGTGGAATCTTCAGCCAGCCAAAAGTGTCCTGAATCGAGCAATTTGAATCGTTCTCTCTTATAGAATATGGGAGAATACTCACCTTTCTCCTTTCCGTCATTACGTCCGACACCAATGTAATCATAATCGGGAAGAGCAGCCAGCATGTCTGTCAACTGGTCGTGAAGTACTTCCTGAGCTCCGAAGATGTCGAAATCGTGAAAATGAATGAGATCTGCAATAACCGGGTATCTTTGCTTCCATCCGTCTCCTTGGGCTTCATCCTTAGGATTTGCGTTCCTCAGATTATAACTGGCGACAGTAAGCGTTTGCGCTCCGCATGTCATAAATGACAAGAACAGCAGAAGCAATCCAATCTTTAGTTTCATGCTTCAGTGTTTTTAGGTAGAGAATCTCCTGAAGTTTTCTTGGACGGATCAAAGATTGCGACACCTACAAGAGAATCTGCGCATCCGTAGTAAAGGAACCATTTGCCTTTAAAAAACACCAGACCTTCTATGAATACGGTTCCGTCTTTGTACTGTCCGCTTTTCTCGAAATTATCCATAGGACGGAAGAAAGGTACGTCCAGACGACCGATGACCTTTCCGGGATTATGGGCATCAAAAAGAAGTTGTCCTGCCGAGTAGGTGCCGGCTGGGAAGCGAGTGTCACGTTTGTCGTCAACCCTGTTTTTACCATTATAAAGGAGCAAAATGCCTTTATCGGTGAGAAGGGCTGGAGGTCCACATTCCGTCAGAGCACTATCGAAGTATCCGTTTCTAGGAAATACTACCCCTTTCAGTTCACCATTTTCATCTAATTCAGGTGTCCAGTTGACAAGGTCATCCGAAGTGGCGACATTAATCATCTTTTCGCCCCAATACATAAGGTACTTGCCGTTTACTTTAGTTATGACCTGTCTGCCGTTATCGAGTTTCGTTACAATTGAGCCTGATTTGCTCTTCAAGTTGTGGAATCTTCCTTCATAGGCCTTTTCGAAAGCGAAGCCATGTTTGGTCCAATTCACGAGATCCTGTGATGTTGCCACGCAAAGACGCGGGATCTTGCGGTTCCATGACGTATAGAGCATAACATAAGTGCCGTCTTCAGTTACCGCAATACGAGGATCTTCGCATCCCCCGGGCCAATCGTAATCTTTCAAAGAATCCTCTTTCGGAAAAAGAACAGGTTCGTTCCGTATTTCCATCTTTATTCCATCTGTGCTCTCGGCGAGACCTATTCTGGAAGTCCTTTTGCCGATGCCGGTGGCGGAGTTGTCCTCTGCCCTGAAAAGGACACATATTTTTCCGTCTTTTACCGTTGCGGCAGGATTAAAGGTGTCGCTTTCCATCCATCCGACAGAATCTTTATGCATCGGACAAAGAAACTTGGTTCGTGTGTCTGGCTTGATGATGGGATTCACTCCTTCGGGACGCACGAATCCTCCCAATGTCCATTCGGGCAATTTGTTTTCACTCGCTGTGCTGTCCGCTCGAGAATTGCCCGCGAATCCGCAATCTGAAATTGTGATTGCGGCAATCAAAAGAAAAATGAGATTGAATGATTTCATGATAACTGTTGCTATTAGTTCCGCAAAAGTAAAAATCAACATATATATCGCGGTCCTTAAGCCATCGAAAAAGGTTCTTCGGGCATTCTAAAAAGTTCACTCTATTCCGAAAATGGTTCACTTTATGTCGTCGCATTATCCGAAATTTTGAATTTATGGCCCTTCTCTATAACTTTACCATATGAAACCACTAAAGTATTCATTGATTGTTTTTCTGCTCTGTTTGACAGGCTTGGCCTCTCTTGCGGGGGAACAATATAGTATTGAGAGATTGTCCAATGAAAACGGTCTGTCAAACAGCTCGGTCAATTGTTTCTGTGAGGATTCCCGTCACCGGCTTTGGATAGGAACTTGGGACGGGCTGAATGTGTATGATGGCAGGAAATTTCAAATATATCGCCACAAACGAAATTTTTCCGGGAGTATCGGCAACAATATTATCCGACAAATCATTGAGCAGGACTCTCTTACAATGTGGATAGTGACCAATGATTGTGTCAGTCGCCGGGACGAAAGGACTGGGCAATTCTCGAACTTTTATCCGGGTCGGGATAATAACGCCAAGTCTGGTCCTGTATCATACATTTTGGGAAAGACCTCCGGAAACGATATCCTCGTCTGTGCCAAGCAGCACGGTTTCTTTTTGTATCGGCATGGTGTAAGGGAATCAGGGTTTATTCCTGTCGTCGGAGGTGAACCAAGGGTATTGTCAATGCTGATTGATGATACAGACCGAATTTATATGCTGACAGAATCCAGAGAAATCCGGTGTTATCGTTTCGTATATCTTGAAGGTCGCGGACTACCAATGCTAGTGGAAGAGTCTCCAGTGAAAACGCAGCGTAAGGTATCAGATATATCATTGACTGATAATATGCTGGTAATCAATTGTGGCAGTTTTGTCGAAGCGCTGGACTTGCGTACTGGAGAACGCTATGGAATCGAAACGGGATTGCCGAATGTCGGTAGAATTGCTTCTCGGGGAGGTTTTCTTTATTTGACGGACAGGAATTATTCCAAGCTTGTACGTTACGATTTGAGAGCAAGGCATAGTGATGTCATAGACTCGTTCCCTGCTAAGACTGCGGTGTTTTCGCTTTATGCCGGCTCTCAAGATATTCTATGGATAGGGACGGATGGAAGGGGTATTCTGAAGTTGTTCAAATACGCATCACCTTTCAGGACAATTCATACTGCCTATCCTGTCCGATGCTTCTCTAAAAGTGAGGATGGAACCATATTGGTCGGAACAAAGGGCGAAGGCATAAAACTGTTTGATAAGCGGGAATGTAAGGTGTTGGGGGAGATTACAACAACTCAAGGATTGATTTCCAACTCCGTTTACAGTATGCGCAAGAACAGCAGGGGGGATGTCTTTATCGGAACTGAGGGAAAAGGTATCAACTATTTGTTGAGAGGCGAAAAGTTCTTGAGAAAACTGCATTTCCCGACAGACAGCATTACAGTAAAATCTGTCTATAGCCTGAATTTCAGCCATGGTGATTCTGTTTTGTGGGCTGGGACTTCAGGAGGGGGCTTGATACGCATGAATTTGAAATATTTGCAAGGAGACGGATATGTTGTGCATGATGTCAGACAGTATAAAGCGTCTGGAATATACTCCGCATTGGGGAGCAATGTCATTTATTCGATTGTGCGCAGTGATGAACAAGATTTGCTTTGGCTGGGAACCCGAGGAGGAGGCGTAGTTAAGTTTGATTCGGGAAAAGAGCAATTTGAAAGCATTCCTGATTATTCCGATCTGTCAAAAGAAATCAACATGGATGTCCTTTCCATGGTTCGTAGTACAGACGGCAGTCTTTGGGTTGGTACCAGTTATGGCTTGAACAGACTGATGACTGAGGAAGGGCAACTACGATACTCCAGTTTCCCTGGCGAGGCTGATCTGGAGGATTCCGCTGTGCATGGCATAGTGGAGGATATGGCCGGTAATCTGTGGATTAGTACAGGCGACGGCATAATTTGCATTGACAGACTTTCCGGGAGTTCTGTTCAGTACACATCATTCAACGGGTTGCAAAACAATGAATTTGCTGATGGCGCATATTTCAGGGATAACGATAAAGATATCTTCTTCGGTGGAGTGGCCGGCTTCAGTTATTTCAATCCTGAAGAAATGTCACTTCGTGATTATAGTCCACAAATCAGGCTTTCCGGCTTGCGTGTAAATAATGCAGAGCTGAATGTTTATGACCGCATTAAACAGAACGTACTTTGCTTGGATTATGATGAGGCTCATGTTTCGCTTTCTTTTTGTGTGGGTGATTTTATCAACAATGAAAACTGTATATTTGAGTATCGCATTTCCTCCATATCCGATGATTGGATCAGTAATGGGAGTAATTCCTCAATATCATTGACAAGACTTCCTCCCGGTCGATATAAGCTTGATGTCAGATATACGAATGGAGACCGTGTATGGTGTAAATCAATGTTCAGTCTGAATATCCGCATGAGGCATCCATGGTGGTTCAGCGGCTGGGCTGTCTTTACGTATTTCTTGTTGGCGATGTCCGTTGCGTATGTCGTGTATTCCATAATTCGCAATCGAATCCGGATGAGCCGCCAGCTTTTACTGGAGCATGTTGAAAAGGCACAACAGAAGAAAATGCATGAATCACAGCTTAACTTCTTTGAAAATATTGCCCATGAATTCTTTACTCCTTTGACACTGATTTATGGACCGGCTCAGCAACTGCTTGAACGTGGAGAATTGGATAATTATGCAAAGAAGTATGTTCTCCTTATAAAGAATAATGCGGAGAGGATGCAGCAATTGCTCAATGAACTGATGGAGTTCCGAAAAGCGGACAAGGGTTATACAATTTTGCATGCGGAAACTGTCAATTTGAATTCTATGCTCAACTCAATCATAGACAATTTCATGTTGTTGGCAGGAGAGAACCACATTCAATTGTCTGTGCGGATTGAGGCAATTGATTCTTTCAATACAGATAGGAATGTGCTGGAAAAAATCTTTTTCAATCTCATATCAAATGCGTTCAAATACACGCCGGCCAATGGATATATCAAAATTTATCTGGAACGTCAGGCTGACGGCACTGTTCAATTTCGAGTCCGCAACTCTGGAAAAGGACTTACTGAAGAGCAGTGTGCCGAGGCTTTTAACCGATTCCGGATTTTTGAACATACTAATCAGAAACATGCCATAAGCACCGGTATCGGACTGAATCTTACAAAGGAACTTTCAGATCTGTTGGGCGGAAAGATTTCAGTTGGAAGCCAATTGAATGAGTATGTTGAGTTTAAGGTTGTATTACCGCAACTCCCTATGCCTGAAAAGCAACCAGAGGAAGATTCAATTAAAGACGTGACTCTCAATCTGCCGGTTTCACTGTACGTGCATCAGAAGTTTACAGTATTGGTTGTTGAGGATGATTATAACATACGGGACCTCTTGCTGGATATTCTGTCTTCAAAATATACTGTGCTGACAGCAAATGATGGACTTGAGGCTATCAGGATCCTCCAGCAGAATTTGCCTGATTTGGTTCTATGTGACATCATTATGCCTGAACTTGATGGATTGGGATTGATAGACAAGATCCGTTCAGATGAGCGTACCGCGCATCTTCCAATTGTAAGTGTTTCTGCAAAACTGTCAATAGAAGACCGTATAGAAGCGGTAGAGCATGGTGCAGACGCTTATATAACCAAGCCGTTTAATCCCAGACATGTTTTGGCAACGATTGAACAACTTCTGAATAAGCGTACGATAATGAAGGAGTATTTCAACTCGGTGCGTTCTGATGTCACTGTCAGGGAAGGTGTGACTCTTCATCATGAAGATGAGCGCCTGTTGGAGGATATCGTAGGCTTCATAGAGAAAAATATTGATGATGAGGCTCTCAATCCGACTTCAATCTCTGATTTTATAGGCATGGGTAAGACTTCGCTTTACGAGAAGTTGAAGGAACTTACGGGGAAAACGCCTGGAGAGTATATTCGTATGGTACGTTTGGATCACGCGTCCAAACTTCTCAAGACCACCCAACTTACAGTGCAGGAAGTTATGTATAAATCCGGTTTCAGCAGTAAATCATACTTTTATAAGGAGTTTGCAGCAAGATTCGGTTCGTCACCTAAGGAGTATCGTAAAGCAAACAGCCTGTAACAAAAGTTCACGACATAATATAAATATGTTTTGTCGCATATATGTTCGTTGGGCACAAACTTGCAAACTCGCTGATTTATAAAGACATTACTTACTCAAGTTTCGCAAGTTGTCAAACTTGTTGAACGTTAGTGCGAATTTGAGGGTTGTCACTCGTTCGAAGGCTGCATATCCAGGAATGATTGTGCATACTTCACCTAATCTATATTTTTTCATGTCCATACTTTATTCTCCATCTTTCAGCATTTTTCTGACTTCCTTATCGAAATCTGAATCAATCTGTTGCGTAGGATCAAACAACGCATATTCATCTTCGGCCTTTTTCTTCGCTAGAGCCGCAGAAATTTTGCCCTTGTCGGGAAGAATCTGGTAGCGGCGGAATGTCAGGAATTCATTGATGCTGGCAGCGAACTGCTCCATATTGAATGTGTTTTCGCGCTCAATAAGGTCTTCGATATAGTCGAAATAGCCTGCCACAGTGCGCTCCAATTGTCGGATTTCCTTTTCTTGAAGGTAATTTTTTGCAATGCTTACATCTGATTTTAAGACTCGTCCGTCCGGAGAGTTCTTCCAAGTCGTCAGTCCCATATGTTCTTTTGTATGGTCGGCTTTGATATAGATAATTTCTGCCGCCGTCTGACCAGTTATGGCGTAGTGGAAGCGGTTTTGGACCATTGCATAGAAATCTCGTGTTGTCTTCGCGTTGCGGTCATAGTCAATGCTGCACTCTGCGTAGATGTCTGTAATCTGTTGCCAGATACGGCGTTCACTAGCTCTGATAGAGCGTACTCTTTCGAGCAATTCACGGAAATAGTCTTTTCCAAATAGCGCCGTGCCTTGCTTAAGACGTTCGTCGTCCATTGCGAAGCCTTTGCGGATATATTCATTGAGAATCGTTGTTGCCCATTGACGGAAACGAGTGGCTTTAAGAGAAGAAACACGGTAACCAACGGCTATGATAGCATCCAGATTGTAAAAATCGATAAACTCGTTGACTTCTCCTCGTTTGCCTCTGTTTATGACTGTTTCCATTTTGGAAATAGTCATTTCAGGTGAAAGTTCCCCCTCTTCAAATATGTTCTTAAGATGTTTGCTGATAGCAGGAACACCGACCCCAAACAGCTGAGCCATAGCTTTTTGGGTGCACCATATTGTTTCATCTTTTATGACCACCTGCACTTTGCCGCTGTCTTCCGGCATATTGTACAGTAGGAATTGAACCTCTCTATCCATATCAACAACTCATGCTTGAAACCACGCATATGGCCTCAATACAAAGGTAGTGAATTTTATGGACTTGACCGTTATCCGATATACTTTCGATGGGACATTTTAACATTGGCCTGATTTGCTTTAGCATAGTGTAGGGTCGTGTCGATTTTGACATGACCGAGAATGCATTGGACTTGTTCTATCGGCATTCCTTTATCTATTGCCATAGTGGCGAGAGTACGACGAAATTTGTGAGGATGTATCTTGTCCATTCCAATGCTCTTGCCGATTGTCCGTATTTCGACCCCCTTTCGAAGCTGCCTCTTGACATTTCTCGGATTGTTTAAGTGGTTGAAACTTAGATAATAACGAGGAAGTGCCGTCCAGTTCTTACGGGCGTATCCTGATTTCAGAATGCAAACTGGCTCCGGTCGGGCCTGTTCCTATCCGAACTCACATCTTTTGCTATTTTGTTCTATCTAAAACGTTTCTGCGGTACAAAACACATCCGATAACTTATTTGGTACAACCTAAAACGTTTTCTTGGAACCAAATCGTCGGAATGTTGGAATTCGCGTCCGGCAGAACGGTGTAGCCGTCCTCAGCTTTACGAGCGAAAGAAACCCGTCTCTTCAAGGACAATGTCCAGGAAAGAGACGGGCTCCGTAAACATATGAATGTAAAATTATTTTACTTCCTTGATCAGCTCCATTCCTTTTCGGATGGACTCCTCGTTCTTAGGAATGAGGTTGTGGTGTCTTTCCGGAAGAGTCTTGCGGAGAGCAGCGATGACGCTGTCGATCTTGACTACCGGACGGATTGCAAGCAGACCTCCGAGGACAATCATGTTGAATGTCTTTATGAGGTTCATTTCTGCCGCTGCATCCATGGCGTCAATCCTGTAGACCTTGATATCCTTCCTTGTAGGTGGTTCTGAAATGCCATAGCCGTCGTAGATGATGATTCCACCCGGCTTTACCTTCGGTTCGAATTTTTCGAGAGAAGGCTGGTTCAGCACGATAGCGATATCGAAACTAGAAAGAATAGGGGAGGAAACAGGGGCGTCGCTCACGATTACCGTGACATTGGCGGTACCGCCGCGCTGCTCAGGGCCGTAAGCCGGCATCCATGTTACCTCTTTTCCTTCCATCAGACCGGCATAAGCCAGAATCTTACCCATCGAGAGAACACCTTGTCCTCCGAATCCTGCGATTATTATCTCATCTGTCATAGCCTTGTCGATTTAAATTGTACCATTATCCTTGAGGTCGCCCAGTTCGTAGAATTTGAACATGTTCTCTTCCATCCACTTGTTGGCTTTCTCCGGGCTCATCTTCCATCCTGAATTACAGGTAGATACGACCTCTACGAGGTTCGAACCCTTGCCCTGCATGGAATATTCGAATGCCTTTCTGATAGCTTTCTTGGTGCGGTTGATGGCGGCTACTGTATGGACTGCCTGACGCGTAACGTAGCATGTTCCCTCCAGTTTCGCTGCCAATTCGGTGATTTTCAGCGGATAGCCATGAAGCGACACTTCGCGGCCATAAGGACATGTAGCTGTCTTCATGCCGAGAAGGGTAGTAGGAGCCATCTGGCCGCCGGTCATACCATAGATAGCGTTGTTGATGAAAATGATAGTGATGTTTTCACCTCTGTTCAACGCGTGGATTGTCTCCGCTGTTCCGATGCAGGCGAGGTCGCCGTCACCCTGGTATGTGAACACGAGTCTGTCCGGCCAAAGTCTCTTCGTGGCGCTGGCCAATGCAGGAGCTCTTCCGTGGGCAGCCTCTTCCCAGTCTACATCAATGTATTTGTAGGCGAATACTGCGCAGCCTACCGGTGAGATGGCGATCGTCTTGTCGGTCATTCCCATCTCCTCGATTACCTCTGCGACTATCTTGTGGACAACACCGTGGCTGCAGCCAGGGCAGTAATGCATCGGAGTGTCATTCAATAAGGTAGGTTTCTTATAGACAACCTGTCCTTGCTCGATTATTTCTTCTCTTGTCATGGTCTTCAGAATTAGAAAAGACGTTTGATCGCATCCACGACTTCGTCAGGGTCAGGAATGATACCTCCGAGGCGTCCGAAATGCTGAACCGGAACTTTGCCTTCTACGGCGAGGCGGATATCCTCCACCATCTGTCCTGCATTGATTTCGAGTGAAAGGATGCCTTTTACCTTTCCGGCGAGTTTCTGGACTTCCTTGGTAGGGAACGGCCAGAGGGTGATAGGACGGAGAAGGCCGACCTTGATGCCCTGTGAACGGGCGATCTCGATACTCTTCTTCGCGATTCTGGCAGCAGAACCGAAGGCGACGATTGCGTATTCCGCATCATCGAGAAGATATTCCTCGAAACGCACCTCTTTTTCTTCTATCTCCTTGTACTTCTTCTGGATGCGAAGATTGATGACCTCCATTTCCTCTGAGCGGAGCTCGAGCGAAGTTATGATGTTAGGATGCTTTCTGCCCATACGTCCCGTGGTAGCCCATGGACATTCTTTAATGATTTCTTCTTCGGTGCGGCGAGGCTTGAACGGAGGAAGGACGACTTTCTCCATCATCTGTCCGATGGCACCGTCTGCAAGAATCATTGCAGGGTTTCTGTAGCGGAATGCCAATTCAAATGAAAGGTCCACGAAATCAGCCATTTCCTGAACTGAAGCAGGAGCGAGCACGATGAGATGATAGTCGCCGTGTCCGCCGCCCTTGCAGGCCTGGAAATAGTCTGCCTGGCTAGGCTGGATGGTTCCGAGTCCCGGACCTCCACGCATTACATCTACGATGAGGGCAGGAAGTTCGGCGCCGGCCATGTAGGACAATCCTTCCTGCATCAAGCTGATGCCAGGGCTGGAAGAAGATGTCATGACTCTCTTTCCTGTACATGCGCCGCCATAGACCATGTTAATCGATGAAACTTCGCTCTCAGCCTGCAAAACTACCATTCCGGTAGTCTCCCAAGGCTTTTCTACGGCCAAAGTTTCAAGAACCTCAGACTGAGGGGTAATAGGGTAACCGAAGTAACCGTCACAACCACAGCGGATTGCTGCGTGGGCAATGGCTTCATTGCCTTTCATCAATGTGATTTCCTGATCTGCCATAGCTTAGACTGTTTTAAGACGGTAAACGGTTATGCACCCGTCCGGGCATATTGTAGCGCATGAAGCGCAGCCGGTACAGGTGTCAGCAAGAACCTCATGGGCGTAATTGTAGCCCTTACGGTTCACTTCCTTGGTCGTTAGAGCAAGGACATTGAGCGGGCATGCGACGACGCAGAGATTACAACCTTTGCATCTCTCGGTATCGACTATGGTCGCTCCTTTCATTTTAGCCATAATACCTTGTGTTTATTGATTGTACATATCCTTATTGTAGAAGTCCAGAATCTCATTGGCTATCGCGTATGCATTGGCCGCAGGGCTTTCCGGATTTATCGCCATGGCTTCCAGATAATTGTTTATCGCCAGTTGCCAGTCGCCTCTCTTCCTGTGGGCATTCCCTAGCAGGTAATAGGCACGGTCTGACGGTTCCGGAGCCGAGGCGATATATTCGTCGAGCAGACGGATAGCTTCATCGATCCTGCCTTCTGCAAGAATCCTTTCTATTGAATCTAATTCCTGCATTGCCTAGTCGATGAACAAGCACCAGTCGTGGATGTCTTCTTCCAATCCTTTCTGTATGCCGATGATATGTTCGTAGAGCTTCCGGCTGGTTGCGCCGCAGTTTTCTCCGGATGGGATTCTATATCGGCGGGAAACGTCAGGGCATTCGAGTTCCGGCTTGTCATCAATGCAGTTGATTGGTGTGATGACAACTGCCGTACCGCATGAGTTGACCTCGTCCATTTCTGCGAGTTCCTCGACTCTTACCGGGCGGATTTCCACATCCAGTCCCATGTCGGCAGCCACTGTGCGGAGGCTGAGGTTGGTGATTGAAGGCAGGATGCTCTTCGAACGTGGTGTAATGTATGTGTTGCCTTTGATTGCGAAGAAATTGGAAGAACCGAACTCTTCGATAGTGGTCTTCGTGGCGGTATCCAGGAACAGAAGTTCGCGGTAGCCGGTGTTGTGCGCGAGGTTGTATGCGTGCAGTGACTGGGCATAGTTGCCGCCGATCTTGTAGCATCCGGAACCGTATGTGGCAGCGCGGTCATAGTTTCTGGAAATTACCGCATTGCCTGGAGTAAGGCTCTTGGCTCCTGAATATGTGCCTACAGGTGAGCACATTACAGCGAACATTACATCCTTTGCGGAATGAATGCCGAGCTGTGGATTGATGCCGAAAAGCACAGGACGGAGATACAGGGAAGCGCCGCTTGCTTCATAAGGAGGAAGGTAGTCGATGTTTTCCTTCACGCAACGGACACACATCTCGATGAACAGCTCCTCTGACGGTGCCGGCATGTCAAGGTATGCGGCACTGCTTGCCATTCTCTTGGCGTTGCGGTCCGGACGGAAAAGTCTGATTTTGCCGTCGACTCCGCGGAATGCCTTCAGTCCCTCAAAGCATGATGGGGCATAGTGGAAAATTCCGGCGAAACTGCTTAAACCGATGTTGAAATCCTCTGTCACGACAGGAGATTCCCATTTTCCGTCAATACAACGGCTGTAGACCAATGCTTTGGTCTGAGTATAGCTGAATGACAGCTTGCTCCAATCTATATTACTCATTATGATGATGTTAATTAATCTTCAATAATTCTGTCTTTGTCATAAGTATGAATCTTCGTCTGTCCGGAAAGAATCATATATCCGTTTTCGGCAAGACTGTTGATTTCATCTTCTCCGGGGAACACCTCCACCGGCGCGATGAACTTGACCTTTGCAGTTATCGCGTCCATGAGTTCCTTGCTGTGCGCAATGCCTCCCGTAAGGAGGATGGCGTCAACTTTTCCGTCTGCGGTGGCCGCCATTGCGGCAATGTACTTGCATATATTCAAGACATATGCCTTGAGGAAGGTCTGCGCCAATTCATTTCCTTCTTTTGCCAATTTTTCCACTTCGATCATGCTGTTGGTACCGAAGTATGCTACCGCACCGCCTCTTCCGATGAGTTTCTTCTGGATTTCCTCTTTAGTGTATTTTCCGCTGAAACACATGTCTATCAGCTCGAAAGGAGGGCAGCATCCTGCTCTTTCCGGGGTGATGGGGCCGTCGCCGCCTAGACCATGGTTGGTGTCGATTACTTTTCCGTTTCTGTGGAGCGAAATCGTGGCGCCGCCTCCCATGTGGGCTACGATGGCTGTAACATCATTGGTCTTGTGGCCGTGCTCACGGAGATATCTTCTCACGATGGCCCTGGAGTTGAGCGCGTGGAAGAGTGTCTTTCTGGTGAATTCGGGAATTCCTCCCATCCTGCACTCCGGCAGCATTTCATCTGCCATAGGAGGGTCGGCTATGTATGCGACGCATTTGCCGAAACGTGGAGTGAGATGTTTTTCCTCCCTGATCTGATTGATTTCAGCTGCAACATCATCGGCAAGAATTGCGCTCAGGTTGCATGCATGTTTTCCGTCGCGGCAGCTCTTCAAGACTTCCCGCATGTCCTGGTTTACATTGTAGACGCCTGTGATGACAGGAACAATGAGTCCGCCTCTGGCCATCACGATGTCGACGTCCTCCAGCGGAATGTTCTTGGAAGCCATGAAATCCTTGATCGCCTGGTGTCTCATGTCGGCCTGGTCCATTACTGAAGGGTATTTGGCGACATCTTCAGCCGTATGTTCCAGTTTGGTATCGAATACTCGGGTCCCGTCAGAGAAATAACCTAGTTTCGTGGTCGTGGACCCCGTGTTAATGACAAGAATGTTCCCTTTCTGAGGGATTTCTGTGTTTTGTGTCTTGTTATCCATCGGATGTAAGGCTTAATTTTTGCCTCAAGATATTACATTTTTTTTAAGAACGCTAATAAAATCTAATTTATTTTAATCTTTTTCTTCTTTTTGACGAAAAATTAACTCCGAGAATAGGGTTTTTGGTTAGTAATCATTACAAAAAAAGGACAACCGTTTGTTCCGGTCGTCCTTTTTAAACACTATATGTTGCTGATGATTATTCAGCTACAACTTCGAACTTGAAAGTGCCCTTTACGCTCTTGTAGCACTTTACTTCAGCCTCGTACTCGCCGAGTTCCTTGACAGGTGAAAGGATGGTGATATCCTTCTTGTCAACCTCTACACCAGCAGCAACGAGTGCTTCTGCAAGCTGGGCAGCGGTGATTGAACCATAAATCTTACCGTTCTCGCTAACCTTTGCAGAAACCTTAACTGATACTGCTGCAATCTTAGCTGCAAGAGCCTCTGCGTCAGCTACGAGTTTAGCCTCCTTATGAGCTCTCTGGCGAACTGTCTCGGCATGCTGCTTCTTTGCAGACTCAGTAGCGAGGATTGCATATCCCTGAGGAATAAGATAGTTAAGAGCGTAACCTGCTTTTACCTTAACGATATCATCTGCGTGACCGAGATTGGCCACTTCTTTCTTCAAAATGATTTCCATATTCCTGTCTCCTGATTATTTAAGAAGGTCTGTTACATACGGGAGAAGCGCGAGTGAACGGGCTCTCTTCACTGCCTGAGCGACTTTTCTCTGGAATTTGAGAGATGTTCCGGTGATACGGCGAGGGAGAATCTTACCCTGCTCGTTCAGGAATTTCTTAAGGAACTCAGGATCCTTGTAATCTACATATTTGATACCTGCTCTCTTGAAGCGGCAGTATTTTTTCTTTCTAACCTCTACTGCAGGAGGGTTCAGATAACGGATTTCGTTATTCTGCTGTGCATTGTTTGTCTGTGCCATAGTTCTACCTCCTTAAATTAGTTCTCAGACTCAGCAGCAGCTGGTGCAGCGGCAGCCTTTGCCTGTTTGTTAGCTCTTCTCTTCTCTGCGTAAGCTGCAGCATCCTTGTCAAGTGCAACGGTGAGATATCTGATGATTCTCTCGTCACGGTGATACTGAGTTTCGAGCTTGGTAATGAATTCAGGATTAGCCTTGAACTCGATCAAGTGATAGAATCCTGATGTCTTGTGCTGGATAGGGTAAGCAAGCTGCTTCAGTCCCCAGTCCTCTTCGTACACGACTTCACCGCCATGTTTAACGATGTAGTCTACGTACTTGGCAACCGCTTCCTTCATCTGAGCCTCAGACAAAACGGGAGTTGCAATGAAAACGGTCTCGTACTGTTTCATACTTAAAGTAATAATAGTTAATAATTTACATTCTTCCGACGGAGAAATTCCGCCAAAAGGACTGCAAATATAGGAATTAATTTTCATATTGACAAATATTTGCGATATTTGCGGAGATGGACGAGCTGATTTTGTCCTATTGTATATTATGAAACTACTTAAACCGACATTGATATTATTCTTATTGTTCCCGCTGCAGGTTCTTGCCGGTAATACGGATGTAAGAGGGGAGTGGTACGCGGAGATGAATCTGATGGGTGCCGGGCGACGCGCAATGCCGTTCTGGAGTTATACCAACAAAGGCGGGATTCTACCCTCGTCGCCAGGAGCGGCTGTCAATGCCGGTGCATCTTCCGCTTTTTTCAATGCCAATGATTTCCGCTTTTCAGCGGGGCTAGCTGTTGCGGGCTATTATTCGGCTGAAACTGAGGCATATATGCCGTTGAGGACCGCCAAGAAATCCGGTTTCCGGGGATTCCTGCCTGAAGCCTATGTTTCTGCCGGGTGGAGAAATCTCAATCTGGATTTGGGAATCAAACGCCGGGCAATGGATTTCGGAGGGCTCTCCATAACAGGAGGAGATTTGACGTTCACCGACAATTCAATGAATTTCCCGGGATATAATCTTCATTCCGACTGGATGGCCGTCCCGAAAACCCGTGGCATTCTGGCGGTCAGGTTCGATTTCGGTGACTACGGAATGTGGGACAACAGGTATGTGAAACATGCACTTCTGCATAATCAGGCATTGTACTTCAAGGTAGCATTGACGAAGAAATTGACATTGACCGCAGGTCTGGAGGATTGGGCGCAGTGGGGTGGTGATTCGCCGTTGTATGGGCCTCAGCCTCATTCTTTTACGGATTATCTGAAAATTTTGGTCGGGAGCAGCGGCGGGGATGACGCCTCCAAGAGTGACCAGATCAATGCATTGGGCAACCATCTCGGACGCGAGCTTGTACGTCTGGATTGGGCGGAAGAGAAATGGACATTGACCTTCCAGCATGATATTCCGTTCGAGGACGGGTCTGGTGTCGGATTCCAGAATTTTCCGGACGGTGTGAATACGCTGCATTTTTCTTTCAATGACAAGGAAAAGTGGGTGAGCGACTTGCTGCTGGAATTCATCTATACCAAATGGCAGTCCGGGACACGGCATGACAGGCCTGCGACGCCCGAAGAATTGAAGAAAAATCCGGGAAAGACGCGTTATGTGATCGGCGGCTGTGACGATTATTTCAATAACGGGGAGTATCAGTCCGGGTGGACTTACAATGGAAAGGTAGTCGGGCTTCCGCTTTTTACGCCGATGCCGGTGGGGGAGAACGGAATCACTCCCGGTGTCTGCAACAATCGGATAGTGGCGTGGAATTTCGGTGTGGGCGGTATGGTCTGCAGGAAGATACTTTATATTATAAAGGTGACATATAGCCGCAATTACGGAACTTATGGTCAGCGGTTGGCGTTTTTTGATGACGTTCCGCGCCAGGTTTCGGGAGCATTGGAACTGACTTTCAGGGATTTGCTGCCCTATATGTCGGCGATGGCCGGTGTTTATGCGGATGCCGGAAGCTTGTTTCCGGATTCGGTGGGGGTGACATTGAAATTCCTGTTCAAGGGAGATTTCGGCCGCAGGCGCGCATTGTAAAACGAATATTTTTATATATTTGGAAAATTTTTATTGGCAAATGGCTTCTAAATATGATTGGCAATATTGCTCTCTAGGTGGGGCAATCAGGGTGAAAATCGGTTCCGGAGAGGATATCGCCCATCTTGGAGAACTTGACCAGAAACTGTGGACGGTGCTGAGTTGTCCGGTGGACGGGCTGGAATTTGACAGACAGACGCTGGAATTTCTTGATGCGGACAAGGACGGAAAGATAATGGTGAAAGAGGTCGTGAAGGCTGCAGAGTGGCTGACTTCCGTCATCAAGGACAAGGACACGATCCTGAACGGGGACAGTGTGCTGAAACTGAGCAATATAGATACGTCTACCGAAGCGGGCAGACGCCTGTATGGCTCCGCGAAGCAGATTCTGTCGAATCTCGGCATTGACAAGGATGAAATCAGTATTGACAATGCTTCTGATTCGAAGGCGATTTTCGATGGGACCAGATTCAATGGGGACGGGGTCATACCTGTTTCTGCGGCCGAGGATGATGCTCACAAACAGGTGATTGCGGATTGTATCGCTACAATCGGTTCCGTGACGGACAGATCCGGGGAGCCTGGCGTGACGGCAGAACTTCTGGATAAGTTTTATGCCGCGTGTGCCGATTATGCGGCGTGGAAGGACAAGGCGGATGAGACGGTGCTTCCTTATGGTGACAATACCGGCGCTGCTTATGATGCTTATAATGCATTGAAAGACAAGATTTCCGATTATTTCATGCGTTGCAGGCTCCTGGCTTTCGACCCGGTAGTCGCAGAGTCTGTAAGTGTTTCCGTGAAGGATATCGCTTCTGTGGCTGATTGCCCTCTTGCCAAACCTTCTGCGTCCGGTTTGCTGCCGTTCAATGCGATTAATCCTGCATGGCAGGCAGCGTTCGACAAGGTCCATTCTCTCGTGCTCGGAGCGGAATTTGACGGCCGTGAGGGTATTACCGCTGCTGAATGGGATTCGGTGGCTGCCAAGTTCAATGCTTACGCTGCTTGGCTTGCAGACAAGAAAGGCTGCGAGGTGGAGTCGCTTGGAATTGACAGAATCCGTGTTGTCATGGCTGATGGCTATCATGCTGACTTGCTGGAACTTGTGGCCAGTGATGTGGCAGTGAAGGCGGAAGCGGATTCCATCGATGACGTGAAGAAATTGATGTGCTATTACCGTGATTTCTACCGTTTCCTGAAGAATTTCGTGCTGTTCACTGATTTTTATTCGCGCGCTCCGGGGGTAAGGGCAATGTTTGAGCTCGGTCAGCTTTACATTGACCAGAGGTGCTGCGACCTGTGCATCAGGGTTGCGGATATGTCCAAGCATGCCGATATGGCCAAGCTCAGCGGTATTTTCCTCATATATTTCAGGTGTACTTCCAAGGAGCTTGGCAGGACAATGGATGCGGTGGCTGTAATGACCGATGGGGATATTGATGATTTGCGCCCGGGAAAGAATGGCATTTTCTATGACCTTCATGGCAATGCCTGGGAGGCCGTGATTACCAAGATAGTAGATAATCCGGTGAGTGTGAAACAGGCCTTCTGGGCTCCTTATCGCAAGGCGTGGGAATTTTGTGTAGGGCTTATCAATAAGTCTGCTGCTGAAAAGGATGCCAAGATCAATGCTGACCTTCAGGACAAGGTTCAGAGTGCTGCGACTGTGGCTCCTGCAGATGGTGCTGCCGATGCCAATAAGAAACAGCCTTTTGACATTGCCAAGTTCGCCGGTATCTTTGCTGCCATCGGCATGGCATTGGGATATATCGGGTCTTTTGTTACTGATGTCATTTCAGGTGTGAGCAATACACCTCCGCTCAAGCTTTTCCTGCTTTTGGTGTTTATGCTGCTTGTGATTTCCGGCCCTTCATGTCTCTTGGCATGGATGAGTCTCCGCAAGCGCAATCTCGGCCCTATCTTGAATGCCAACGGTTGGGCCATCAACTCCAAGGTTCTGGTCAATATTCTTTTCGGCGGCAAGCTGACCAATGTGGCCAAGTATCCGAAATTGAGGCTGGCGGATCCGTATGGCCGGAAAACTCCGGCATGGAAGATATGGCTCCCGACTGTGATTCTCGTTCTGGCAATCGCTTTTGCGGTATTGTATTTAGCTGATAATCTTGGTTTTATAGGATTGCATTCGCCGTTCCACAAGGCTGCAGCCGATGCAGTCAAAGCCGCAGCGGATACTTTGGCCGAGATGATCAGGTAATCAGTCTCTCGGATGAGACGGGTGATATTTCATATTGATGTGAATTCGGCGTTTCTCAGCTGGATTGCAATCAAGATTCTGGCAGAGGGCGGGTCTGATATCAGGCTCGTCCCTGCTGTCGTTTCTGGTGACCCGTCTGACAGGAGAAGCATTGTTACGGCTGCTTCCATTCCTGCGAAGAAGTTGGGAATCAAGACGGCAATGCCGGTGAGCATGGCATTGCGACTGTGTCCTGATCTCGTGATTGTCCGCGGCGATTGGGCGTGGTACAAGCATTGCTCCAAGAGCTTTATGGATATTTGCCGTTCGTATTCGCCTGTGCTTCAGAAGTTTTCGATAGATGAGTGCTTCATCGACATGACTTTCAGGGTGTATCGTAAGGATCCTGCGGAGGTCGCCTGTCGTCTGAAGGATGAGGTCCGGGAAAAGTTGGGTTTTACGGTCAATGTCGGTGTGGGGTCGAACAAGTTGCTGGCCAAGATGGCGTCGGATTTCGAAAAACCGGATAAGGTCCATACTTTATGGTCGGAAGAAGTGCCCGGAAAAATGTGGCCTCTCCCTGTGGGGGATTTGCTTTGGGTGGGGAAGAGGACCCGTGAGAAATTGACCGGTCATGGCATCCGGACGATCGGCGATCTGGCGAAGGTTCAAGTGAAGGCATTGACAACAATAGTGGGCAAAACTTTCGCGGCGCAGCTGCATGAGCATGCGAACGGGCGTGACGACGAGCCTGTCGAGACGGAGGTTCAGGAGGCGAAGAGCATCAGCGCGGAGCATACTTTCGCGCGTGATATCGTGAATCCTTCGGAACTGGACCGGGAGATGTTCAATGTCGCGTGCATTGTGGCGCATCGGCTCAGAAAGCAGGGATTCATGTGCTCGTGTGTCTCGATGTTCATCAAGTTTGCGGATTTCAGTGTCGCCCAGAAACAATGCCAACTTCCTCAGCCAACGGATATTACGGCTCTTGTCCTGAATGAGGCGAGGCGTCTTTTGTCTGAGGTTTGGGACGGCTCGGCTCCGATACGCCAGGTGGGTATCGGGGTTTCCAAGTTTACGCGCGAGACGGCCGTGCAGATGTCATTGTTCGAGGATCCCAAAATCGAATATTACCAGGAATGGGACCGCAAATATGACAACAGCATTGTCAGCGGGCATCGCGGATCAGATTGAGGAACTCGTTTCTGGTCCTGGCAGAAGTGAGGAACGCGCCGGAGAAAGCCGAGGTCGTGGTAATGGCGTTGGATTTCTGTATTCCTCTGATTTGCATGCAGGTGTGCGCGGCTTCTATCACGACGGCGACGCCGAGCGGCTGGAGTGCGTTCTGGATGCAGTCACGTATCTCGACGGTAAGCCTTTCCTGTACCTGAAGACGCCTTGCGAATGTTTCCACGACTCTTGCGATCTTGCTCAGGCCGGTGATCTTGCCGTTGGGAATGTACGCGATGTGTGCTTTCCCGATGAACGGCAGCATGTGATGTTCGCACATTGAGTACAGTTCAATGTCTTTCACAATTACCATCTGCTGGTATTCCTCATCGAAAATCGCCGAGCGTACTATTTCTTCCCCATTCTGGAAGTATCCCTTGGTAAGGAATTGGAGAGATTTCGCCACCCTTTCCGGTGTCTTGAGAAGGCCTTCCCGTTCCGTATCTTCTCCGAGCAGTCTGAGAATTTCTTTCACGTGGACGGCAATTTCCGCCGTGGTGTCCTTTTCGTATATGTCTTCTGACTTGTATGCCATGTTGTTTGAAGCTATTTCGTGATTGCGGTAATCGCCCGATTCCGGACGACGGCCACAAAATTACATAAAAATGTTCATTATATGGAATTTTTATATATATTTGCCGCCCGTATCGTGGGGCGCTTTTTCCCGCACGGTCATTTATGTAGAAATTTAAGTTTGGAGATTAGATTATGTATTGGACACTTGAACTGGCAAGCAGCCTGGATGATGCTCCATGGCCTGCATCAAAAGATGAACTTATCGACTACGCAAATCGCTCAGGTGCTCCCGAAGAGGTTATTGAAAACCTCCAGGAACTTGAAGATGATGGCGAGGTCTATGAAAGCATAGAAGATATCTGGCCGGATTACCCGACCAAGGATGACTTTTTCTTTAACGAGGAGGAGTATTAAAGGTTTTAATGCGCTGAATATCAGTAAATTACAAAATGACGCTAAGCAGATTTTCTTCTCTTAGTGTCATTTTTTATATGCCTTACAGGCCTCTGAGGGCATATGGCGGAATGAAAATCTACCTTAAAATCTGCCTAAAAATCTGCCTAAAGAAAAAAAGGACACTTTTCAGGAATATGCCTTGCAGCATAGTGAGGGGCGGAAAATTGGCGTTTTTGGGAATATAATGGCGCATAGCAAAAGAAAACTCATTGAAGCGTGCTGCAAAATTAGGCAGATTATTGGCATTTCGTGGTATCTCGCGGTATCTCATAGCTTTGCTTTTTTATGCAAAATTAATATATTAACTTTGTGATAATAAGATAGTTATGAGTAACATTGTGATGAAAATTCCGAAGGTTAAGCTTGCAATGCTTAACTCTCCAAACCCTAATGGTGAGAAATGCATCTACATTAGGGTACCATTTTCCGATAGGTACTTGAAAAAGTCTACAAATCTGTGGATACTTCCCACGGATTGGGATGAAAAACAACAAATCGTACTTCCATCAAACGAGAATTATGAAGTAATCAATAATAAACTATCTCTGGCGCTAGCTCCAATCCGCTCCAAGATACTAAAGTTGGAACCGCCGATTGCTATCTGTACAATCCAGGAGATTCTGGGGTTAAAGACAACCGACATGGACTCTAGAGACCCGATATTCGTGGAGTATGCGCATAAGGTGAATGACCTCCATTATAAGATGGAAAAATATGGCTATACGGCTTGGTACAATAAAAAGAGAAGTATCATAGCATTTGAGTTCTTTCTGGCCAATTTCACAGATACGCCTTCACCACACATGAGTGAGATGAAACTTTCAATGTTCGATGAATATGTAAATTATCGTGTAAACATAAAGAAGAATACCAGCAAAGAAGGTATAAACAAGACATTAGTCCCTCTGTATCTTGCGCTAGACTACGGAGAAAAGAATGGCATTGTAAAGAAAAGTGTGGTAGCGCCAATTTTAGGTAATTTTCTGATAACCAGGAACACTAAATACCAATCAGAACCGTCTGAGGAAGAAAAGACAAGATATCTTACACCGGAACAGATGAAGTATTTCTATGATTATTGTAAGAAAGTAAAAAGCAAGAATGCAAGAATCATCCTTGACATGTTTTTCTTCTCATATTTTGCCTGCGGACTAAGATTGTCAGATGTGATTACACTTGAGTGGAAGCATATTGACTTCGAAAAAAGATTGCTATCAAAGGTACAGGTAAAGACGAAAAGAAAAGCAGCCGTAGACATACCTCTGAATAGTAGTGCTATGGAGATTCTTGAACGGTGGAAGAATTATAGGCTGAACGACCGTTTTGTGTTCAATCGGCTTCCGGATGACTTTGACTTAAATAACCAGTATAAACTATTTATGACCAGGAATGCTCAAGACAAAGGAGTGAATAGAGTCTTGGCTACTGTCGGCAGGAACGCAAAACTTCCCATAACAGTCACAATGCACGTGGCCAGACATAGTTTCGCGGTCAAGTCTATCAATAAAGGAATGTCCATATATATGCTTTCGAAACTGCTTGGGCACAGCAGTATTGCGGCAACTGAGAAGACATACGCGCAATTCCTTCAAGAGAAGGTTTCCAATGATATACTTGTGATGAATGAGGAATTCTGATATCATATAAACAACATATAAACAACTAAACAGGGTTGTGACCCGAAAGCATGGTAATCATGCCGGTAATGTCGTTGTATGCCAGGACGAGCTGGGTAGGCTTCCTCTCCGGCTCCCTGAAGGTCACTACCGACGACTCCGAGCCTAGGGCAGACTTGACATCTACCTTCAGGTAATGCTCTCCCGTCAGAATGTAAGGCAGCTCAAAGGTGTAGGACTCGCTCCTTGCGAAGTCCAGCTCCATTGTGCCGCCGAACTCGCTACCCAGATACTTCATTCCGGTCAGTTTCTCGCCGTCAAGATAGAACGTTACCTCGTAGCTGGTCTGCGATGCGCCCATGCGGTTGCCCAGTATCACCCTCGAGAAGTCTAGGTCGGATGACGTGTCCATGCGGACGTCACCGCGTTCTCCGTCCTGAAGACGACGGCCTTCTTCCTGGACACTCCCTCTCGGACGAACTCCATGACGAGCGTCCCCGTTCCGCCGGCGGTCTTCGGAAGAAGCAGCACTTGAGGATTCTTGAGGCTAAGGTCTATCTTGTCGCCCGACTCCAAGGAGCCGCCACGAAGTGAACTTAGCTCCAGTGTGTGGTCGTTGTCAATGACGTAGTTCAAGGTGTATTCTCCCTCCGTGCCGATCTCCAGCATGAGGGAAAGCGTGTTGCAGAGGTAGTCGGAGCTGAACGCCGTCTCAGCCGTGACCTCGAATCCGAGGTCGCGGACGCTCTCAGCCATGTTGAGTTTGCCGCATGCGGCCACCAGGATCGCCGCCATGGTCGCTCCCGCAAGAGTCTTTATCGTGTTCATCGCTTGAGAAGATTAATGCGGACTCCTATTGAGCCCGTGAGATTCCACTTGTCAGACTTGAGAGAAGAGCCTAGAGTCACGGGAAGCTGCACCCCTAATGTAAGGGCCACGCAGCGGCCCACGAAGAACTCGGCCTCCAGTTCCGGGAGCACGCCGTATATGAACTGGCTCTTCGGCAGTCCTGTCTTCAGCTCGGACGGGAGCCTGCGGAAGGCCTCGTATTGGTTGATGCCGAGGAACACGTCGCCTCCTCCGTAGACGCTGAGGACCCTGTTGTATGTCACGAACAGGCGGTATCTCCAGCCTCCGTAGAGCGACCATGCGATATGGTCGAACAGGTCGTCGTGTCCGATGCCCGTGTCTGATGATATCCTGTGATTCCAATCAATGGCCCTCACTCCGGTCTTCCACAGTGACGAGCGCAGGTATCCGCCCGCGCAAATGTCCAATCCTCCGGAAGGGACTGCATAGGCGGACACCGTCGGCGACACGCCTATGAAGGTGCTTCCATCTGCCGTCCGCTGCGCAGCAGCGTCGCTGTGCCAGAACAGCTGTAGAGCCAATGCCAGCCCTGCGCTGATCATACTCTTTCTCAATGTCATCTTTGTCGACTTGCTTTTGATTTTCGGCAAAGATAATAATTATAATACACAAACAAGATTAAATGAATACTTTTTATAGATAAAAGATTATTTTATCGATACGTAATAAATATGGAAACAATGCAAAACTAGTTTCATTACGACAATCTAACAGTCACCATATGAATGAATGGATGAACTGAATTTGTGTACACAAATAACGGCTAACGTGGTAACTTTCACCATCAAATTTAGATGAGACTTGATAGATAATTCTTATATTTGTACAGCAAGGGAATTTCACGAATATGTAAAATACAAATGACGAGTTCTTATGTGACTTGTCTCCCGGGAATAGCTCCAACAGAATAGGAATTGTTATGAGTTTGAAGTTGATAAACAATATAAGTGAGAGGGTTGTAGATGATCTCAAAGTTCGGATGTCAAATGGAAGCCGCGTCAGTATCGCAGCGGCCTCTTTCTCTATCTACGCCTTTGAGGCTCTCAAGAAGGAATTGGAAAAGGTGGAACAACTTCGGTTTATTTTCACATCTCCGACATTTGTAAGCGAATGTGGAAGCAAGGAAAAAAGAGAATTCTTTATACCGAAACTTAACAGGGAACGCAACCTTTATGGAACAGACTTCGAAATAAGGCTGCGCAATAAATTGTCCCAGAAAGCCATCGCAAAGGAATGCGCAGATTGGATTCGTAGGAAAGTGCAGTTCAAGTCAAACTCTTCCAGTGAGCAGATGGGAGGATTCCTTCACCTGTCCGGCGAATCCGATGCAGTATATGTGCCTTTCAATGATTTCACCACATCGCAGTTGGGATGCGTCAGGGGAAATGAGGTCTACAGTATGGTCAATGTTTTGCCAACGCCAATGTCTGATAGCTACTTGAGCATCTTTAATTCCCTGTGGGAAAATGATGAAAAATTTTCCAATGTTACAGAAAAGGTACTTGAATATATTGATACTGTCTATCAGGAAAATTCACCAGAATACATTTATTTCATCACACTGTATAACATATTCAGAGAGTTCCTCGAAGATATTTCAGAAGATGTGTTGCCCAATGAGCGTACAGGCTTTAAGAACAGCCTGATCTGGAATAAACTATATAACTTCCAGAAAGACGCTGCCCTGGCAATCATAAACAAGTTGGAAAAATACAACGGATGCATCCTTGCGGACAGCGTAGGTCTTGGAAAAACGTTCACTGCACTTGCCGTAATCAAATACTACGAGAACAAGAACAAATCGGTGCTGGTGCTGTGTCCTAAGAAACTGAATGGCAACTGGCAGAATTACAGAGCCAATTACAAGAACAACCCTATAGCCGGAGACAGGTTAAGATATGATATCCTGTTTCATACTGACCTTTCCCGAGATCATGGCGAAAGCAACGGATTGGATCTTGCCAATGTCAACTGGGGAAATTATGACCTCATTGTGATTGACGAAAGCCATAATTTCAGAAATGGAGGGAATGTAGAAGGGATTGAATATGATTCTGAGACTGCTACGGATGCCACTTCAAGAAGAGAGAACCGCTATCAGAGACTGATGAATAAGGTTATCCGTCCTGGCGTAAAGACGAAAGTCCTGATGCTAAGTGCCACACCTGTCAACAACAGGTTCAACGACCTGAAGAATCAGCTTCAGCTGGCATACGAAGGAAAATCTCAGATTATAAATGAAGCATTAGGCTTAGGTAAGGGAATTGATGACATCTTCCGGGCTGCGCAGACCGCTTACAACAGATGGGCGAAACTTCCAATGGAAGAACGCACAACTGAACAATTGTTGTCTGATTTGAGTTTCGACTTCTTCCAGGTGCTTGATGCAGTAACAATCGCCCGGAGTCGAAGCCATATCGTGAAGTACTACGACACGAAGGATATCGGGAAATTCCCTGAAAGATTGGCGCCTATATCCAGACGGCCGAGTCTGACCGATTTGGATTCAACGATTAACTTCAAGGACATAGCGGAGTCTCTTAATTCTCTCAATCTCTCATTCTACACGCCGTCGCTGTTCTTGCTGGAAAGTGCGAAGGCGGACTATTCCATTGATTATGACGGAGAGGGCCTATCAATAGATGGGCGAGAGAAAGGACTTCGCAACCTTATGGCGGCGAACCTTCTGAAGCGGCTTGAGAGTTCTGTAAATTCATTCAGACTTACTCTTGAGAGGATACGTACAGGCATTAGCAATGTATTAAACGCGATTGATGAATATAGCCTTAGAAAGTCAACGAGTGCCATTCGGGTGCCCGATATCAATCTCGATGGTTTTGATTTCGAAGATGATATAGTCATCAACAAGAAGACATCCATAAGGCTTGCAGATATGGACTACATATCATGGCGGCGAGATCTGGAAGCAGACAAAAACCAACTTGACTTGCTGTTGTTTATGCTCAAGGATATAACACCGGAGCATGACAGCAAACTGCAGATGCTTATTGATGATATCCGTCACAAATACGAGAATCCGATAAATGATAACAATCACAAGATTCTCATATTCACGGCCTTTGCTGATACTGCGGAATACTTGTATGAGAATCTCGCCGACCGTATCAAGGAGAAACTTGGACTTAATACGGCCATTGTGACGGGAAATTCCGACGGCAAATGCACGATAAGGAATTTTACATCCGGATTCAACAATATCCTTACATTCTTCTCGCCGAAGTCCAAAGACCGAGACACTCTATTTCCTAATGCTAAAGAGGATATAGACATTTTGATAGCGACGGACTGCATCAGTGAAGGCCAGAACCTTCAGGACTGTGATTATCTCATAAACTATGATATCCACTGGAATCCTGTTCGTATCATCCAGCGGTTCGGTAGAATCGACCGAATAGGTTCGACTAATGACTGCATACAACTGGTCAATTATTGGCCTGACATGGAACTAGATGACTATATCAAGCTCAAAGGAAGAGTCGAGAGCAGGATGAAGGCGACAATTTTGACGGCTGCAGGTACAGGTAATCCGTTATCCGCGGGAGAAGAGGCGGATTTGCAATATCGTCTTGGTCAGCTCAAGCGGCTTCAGGAGGAAGTTGTAGATATTGAGGATATGGATACCGGAATCAATATTATGGATCTGGGGCTCAATGAGTTCAGAATGGATTTACTTTCCTATGTGAAGGATCATCCGGATATTGAACACGCTCCGTTCGGACTGGAGGCTGTTGCTCAATCCTCTGAGCATACAAAACCAGGTGTAATCTTCATATTGAAGAATCGTAACAATGCGGTTAACATCGGGAAGAAGAATCTCCTGCATCCATTCTATATGGTTTATCTTGCGGATGATGGTCAGGTCCTATGCGATTACCTGCATCCGAAGAATCTTTTGGATACGATGCGTCATCTCTGTAAGGGCAAATCGGAATACGACAGAGACTTGTGTGCTGAAGTCAATAGAGAGACCGATGATGGAAGAAAGATGGAACGCTATAGCTCTTTATTACATTGTGCTGTAAAAAGTATTGCCGAGGTCAAGGAGGAATCAGATATACAAAGTCTGTTTACTGAAGGAGAGACGACTGCGCTGTTGGATGACATTAAAGGTCTGGATGATTTTGAACTTATCTCATTCTTGATAATACGCGAGAAGAAATGATTAGAGATTTGTTTCCACAGCAGACACTTGTCGAAAGGTCTGTACCCAAGAAGGCTTTCGTCGACAATCTAGGAGCGAGTGCCCGGATGAAGGATAACTTCACTCGGGAAATTGAACGCATAGAGTGGCTCGCGAAACTTGCCCCGTCGACGATAAATGTCGTGGACGGAAGAAACGTGCATGAAATTGCGGTATTCCTCGTAACCATGAAGAATCAGAACATTGCTGAAAACATATTCTTGTTTATCGACGAGATGATGCCTAGACACACGCTGTTCATCCTCCGTTTTGAAGAGAAATTTTGTCTTCTGATGAACTTTAAAGAGCCTTTGGGTCAAGCAGAGGATTCCGGAAAGCACTACAGGATTATCAAGACGTTCCATACCGATTGGCAGACGGAATCTTTCATTCACCTTCCGTTGTCCAGTGGGTCTATGGATAATATTTACGAATCATATGTAAGAAAAGTCGCAGGAGATTGTATAATATCTAAAGACAAGGACCTGAGGAAAGCAATTAATCAGACTGCTCAGAGGTCTGCTCTCATGAATGAAATTGCTTTTCTTGAACGAAGGATCCTGTCTGAAGCTCAGCCGAATAAAAAATTTGAACTGCACAAAGCTTTAGTTGAATTAAAAAAGAAATTATAAATAATATCATGGAAAAATTGCATATGCAAAGCGCCGATGGCGTGCAAGTAAACATTGAGAGGATTGCCTCGTTGTTTCCGGACTGCGTTACTGAAACCATTGTAGGATATGACGCAGATGATAGACCAATATTACGGCACAAAGTGGATTTTGAGAAGTTGCAGCAAAATCTTTCTTCTGAGATTATCTCTGGTAAGGAGGAGCGTTATCAGTTCACATGGCCAGATAAGAAAAAGGCAATTTTGTTGGCTAACTCACCGATCAATGCAACGCTTCGACCTTGCAGAGATGAGAGTGTGGACTTCGATAACACAAAAAACCTGTATATAGAAGGAGATAACCTTGATGTCTTAAAATGCCTGAAGGAGACGTACTTGCATAAGGTAAAGATGATATACATCGATCCTCCATATAACACGGGTAGCGACTTCGTATATGAGGATGACTTTAAGGAATCAGCTTCTGAATACCTCGCAAACTCGGGGCAGTTTGACGAGCAAGGTCGTCGCCTTGTGACTAACACTGAGAGCAATGGTCGGTTCCATACCGATTGGCTAAATATGATATACCCAAGATTAAAGGTAGCGAGAGATCTTCTGACTGATGATGGGGTTATTTTTATCAGCATTGATGATCATGAGCAGGACAACTTGAAACGAATTTGCTGTGAGTTGTTTGGAGAACGTAATTTTATCGCTCAATTGGTTTGGGAAAGGGCTTTCTCTCCTAAAAATGATGCTCGATTTATTTCGAATAGTCACGACTATATCCTTATGTTTGCAAAAGATATAGATTCTTTTGTAATAGGGCGTCTTGAAAGAACAGAAGAGGCAAATGCAAGATATTCAAATCCTGATAATGATCCCCGTGGCGTCTGGATGTCTAGCGACATATCAGTAAAGACATATACAGCATCTTGTGATTATCCCATAACGACCCCTTCGGGGAAAATTATTGAGCCTCCAGCAGGACGCTGCTGGAGTCTCTCGAAAAAAGCTTTTTTCGAGAGACTCCAAGATAATAGAATATGGTTTGGCCCTAATGGTGATAATACGCCTCGAATCAAAAGGTTTCTTTCTGAATTAAAATTTGATGGTATGGCTCCTACATCTATCTTGTTCTATAAAGATGTTGGACATAGCCAAGAAGGAGCTCAAGAAGTCGTCTCCCTCTTTGGGGATAAGGGTGTTTTCGATGGCCCAAAACCAGTCAGATTACTTGAACGGTTAATTACATTGGCCAATCTAAAAGATGATTCTATTGTTCTTGACTTTTTCTCAGGAAGTGCATCTACAGCTCATGCCTTAATGAAGAAGAATGAAGAAAAAGAGTCTCACTGTAAATTTATCCTTGTGCAGATTCCGGAAGAAATCAGTGAGAAGAAGGCTCAAGGCTATAAGACTATCTGCGAAATCGGCAAGGAACGTATCCGTCGTGCGGGAAAGAAAATCAAGGAGGATAACCCTCTTACGACACAGAATCTTGACACAGGATTTCGTGTACTGAAGTTGGATTCCTCTAACATGCAGGATGTATATTATTCTCCTGCAGACACGACACAGTCAAATATTTTTAATCTGGTAGATAATGTCAAAGAAGACAGGACTCCGGAGGATCTCCTTTTCCAGGTAATGTTGGAGCTTGGTGCGACATTGGACAGCAAGATTGACACAACGTCTATCGAAGGAAAACAGATTTTCAATGTGGAGGACAATTACCTTGTCGCATGTTTTGAAAGAGACATTGACGATGAAGTGGTAACTGCCATTGCCAAGATGCAGCCGCAGTATGCCGTCTTACGAGACACGTCAATGGCAACCGACAGCACAGCAACAAATTTCGAACAGATTTTCAAGACTTATGCACCTGACACTGTGACTAAAGTATTATAGCATGAAATTACAATTCAAAATACAGAAATATCAGACTGAGGCAGTTGACAGCGTTATAAGTGTCTTTGACGGACAGCCTAATCAATGTTCGTTAGAGTATAAAGTCGATAAAGGAAGTGCTTATATTGCTCAGAAGGCAAGTGAGTTGGATTTCTCTGATTACGAAGAGGATACTGGATATAAAAACGCAGACGTCGTTCTCTCTGAAGAAGAGCTATTGAGGAATATCCATAAAATTCAGGCCTCAGAGAACATCAAGCAATCCAGCGATCTTGTAAAAAAACTCGGGCATTGTCAGTTGGACGTTGAAATGGAAACCGGTACCGGAAAAACGTACGTCTATATCAAGACAATGTTTGAAATGAACAAAAAGTTCGGATGGACGAAATTTATAGTCGTCGTACCAAGCGTGGCCATACGTGAGGGTGTAAAGAAGAGTTTCGATATCACGGTCGACCACTTTATGGAACTGTACGGTAAGAAAGCACGGTATTTCATATACAATTCCGACAATCTGAATCAGATCGACATCTTTTCGCAGAGTGCCGACATATCTGTTATGATTATCAACACGCAGGCGTTCAACTCCTCACTTAAGGAAGGTGCAAACAATAAGGCTGCGCGTATCATCTATGACAAGCGTGATGAATTTGGGTCACGACGTCCTATTGATGTGATTGCAGCCAATCGGCCTATCGTGATTCTGGATGAGCCCCAGAAAATGGGCGGCTCAGCAACCCAGACAGCGTTGGCCAGGTTTAAGCCGCTTTTTACCCTCAATTGCTCGGCAACTCATAAGGAGACCCACAATCCGGTATATGTGCTCGATGCGTTGGATGCCTATAACAAACGTCTGGTCAAGCAAATTGAGGTCATCGGTTTTGACTTGAAGAATTTGAAAGGAACTGACAGTTACGTGTATCTGGAGGATATCATAATATCTAAGGAGCATGCTCCTCAGGCACGCTTGGAATTTGAAATTCGGAATAAGAGCGGAAACATCAAGAGAATTTTGAAGAGTTTATCAGAAGGTGATGATTTATTCTGGCTTTCCGGTGAAATGGAGCAGTATAAAGGATTTGTCATTTCAGAAATAAAAGTCAATCCATATAATGCGGCTGATTGCAGCGTGACCTTCGGTAATGGTGTGGTCCTGCATGTCAAGGAAGCTCTCGGAAATGTAACGGCAGAATATAAGGCACGAATACAAATAAGGGAAACGATAAAGGCTCACCTTCGCAAAGAAGCGCAGCTGTTCAAACGTGGAATCAAATGTCTTTCCTTGTTTTTTATCGACGAGGTTGCCAATTATCGCCAATATGATGAAGATGGGAACCAGATATTAGGAAGATATGGAGAGATATTTGAGGAGGAATACAAGGAGCAGCTAGCTGAATGTTCAAATCTGTTCAGCCCTGACTATATGAGTTATCTTAGCGGCATTGGCGCCCACGAGACACATTCCGGATACTTCTCAATAGACAAGAAAGGACACGCCATAAATAGCGAAATGAAACGAGGAAGTGACACCAGCGACGATATTTCCGCTTACGATTTGATTCTCAAGAATAAGGAGCGACTGCTGAGTCTTGATGAGCCTGTCCGTTTCATTTTCTCCCACTCTGCGCTTCGTGAAGGATGGGATAACCCGAATGTGTTCCAGATATGCTCCCTGAGACAGTCCAACAGCGTTTCTCAAAAACGCCAAGAGGTAGGGCGTGGATTGCGTCTGTGCGTCAACTCAAAAGGAATCCGTCAAGATATTGATGTCCTTGGTGAAGAAGTGCAGAAGATTAACAGGCTGACGGTTGTCGCATCAGAAGGATATGCGACTTTTGTGGCCGATTTGCAGAATAAAATTCGTGAAGACCTTTATGACAGACCGACAAAGGCAGATGTTGATTTCTTCATCGGAAAAATCTTTACTTCTGCTGATGGTGGAACAATTACCGTCGACAAGGATATGGCCAGCGACATTTATTTCCAACTCAGGCAGAATAAATACATTCAAAAGGACGGAAGTGTTACAGACACATTCCGGGAAGCGATAGCTGAAAACAAATTGACACCTTTGGCAGATGATCTTGAGCCGTATACGGAACAAGTCTATAAGCGAGTTCAGAGCATCTTTGATCCTCATGCTCTTGATGGTATGATTGAGAATGCAAGTAAGCCGCAGACTCCGGAGAACAAACTCAATGATAATTTTTCAAAGAAAGAGTTTCAGGAGTTATGGCGTAGAATCAATCATAAATACGCTTATAAAGTCAACTTTGACAGCGCTGAACTTATAGAGAAAGCTGTGGTGGCTATTGATAGTGAACTGATCGTTTCTGAGTTGAGCTATGTCATTACCAGTGGAATACAAAGAGATACTCTCTCGGGAAGAGACTTGAGGGAAGGAAGTATGCTAGGCCGTGAATCAACATCTCGTGAGTCGCTGCGTACCAAGAAAGTCTCTGGAATAAAATACGATTTGCTCGGAGTTGTCGCAGCGAATACGAAACTTACCAGAAAGACTGTCGCAGAGATATTGTCAAAGATCAAACCATCAAAGTTTGGTATGTATGCGACAAATCCTGAAGAGTTCATTCAGAAGGTTTCTCGTCTGATTTTGGAACAGAAGGCTACGATGATCGTCGAAAGGATAAGTTATAATCAGGTTGACGGCGAATACTCAAGCGATATTTTTACTCAGGAGAAACACGCTGCATTGGACAAGGCCTACGAGGGGAAAAAGAGTATAGTAGATTATGTGTTCACGGATGGCACATCTAAAAACAGCATTGAAAGACAATTTGTTGAGCAACTTGATGCTGCTAAAGAAGTGGTTGTGTATGCTAAACTACCTAAGGGATTTCATATACCGACCCCTGTTGGGAACTATTCTCCGGACTGGGCAATTGCTTTCGAAGAAGGAACGGTGAAGCACATCTATTTTGTGGCTGAGACAAAGGGATCGATGTCTTCACTTGACTTGCGTGGAATTGAATCCGGCAAGATTGCGTGTGCTGAAAAGCTCTTCAAGCAGTTATCCACTTCTGATGTTCACTATGGTAAAATAGATAGCTTTGACCAGTTGATGACTCTTGTGCGATAAAATGCTATGCAAACAGCCTTCATCGTATTAACACTTGCCATAGCGATTCTTGTTCCGGTCATTATCGTGATCGGTAACAAGAAGCGTGACGCGAGGCGAGATGAATTGGTACAGGAGATTGAACCGGAAATTACTCCTGCGCTTGAGGAGGTGTCCGCTTACTACAGCTACTCGCATTATATCACGGAGTCGGAAAGGACAACTTTGAGCAACAAATATGAAGTCCTGGGAAAGAAGCTCAAGAAAGTCTGTGGAACACGACAGTTAAGGCGGTCTCCGGAATGGAAGGCTGCGGATAGGCTGTGCAAGGCATTGTCCAATACAGAAGAGTTCAAAAAGGAGAACAATCGTCAGTTCATCCGTCGAGAACTGGAACGCAACAGGGAATTCTTTGATACGGTGCTCAAGTATCCTCTGGATGCGCAGCAGCGTGAAGCGATTGTCTCACTGGAGGATAATGTTCTCGTCATCAGTAGCGCAGGAAGTGGAAAAACCATGACCACAGTCGGCAAGGTCCGTTATCTTGTGGACAAACTGGGCGTGGATCCGTCCAAGATCCTTATGATTACCTTCACCCGCAAGGCCGCCGAATCTCTTTCAGAGAGACTCGGGGAGAAGTCGCTCAGATGCGTCACATTTCACAGATTGGCGCTTGATATAATCGCTGAGGTCACTGGACGTAAGCCTACAATAGCGGATGCTGGATTGCCGGCTTTGGTATATCATGACCTTATGGACAACAATGCCGCATTCAAGTCGGCGATTTCCGACTATATCCTTAACAGTCGTTACCGTATGCCTGACCAGTTCGAGTATTCTTCAAGAGAGGAATACATCGCAGCCCGCCAGAAATATGGGGTAAACTCATATTACAAGGATATGGACGGAAGACCTGTGTTCTGCAAGAGCGACGAAGAAAGCCGTCTGTGTGACTACTTCGGGAAGTGCGGAATTCCTTTCCGCTATGAGGAAAGGTACGAATATGACACGGCGGACAAAGATTACCGTCAGTATTGCCCGGATTTTTCCATTTACTTTATGGGCGAAGACGGAAGGCGACATCGAGTATATCTTGAACATTTCGCTGTGGATGAACAAGGGCATTGTCCGCGTTGGTTCTCATGCGAGGAGGAACAGAAATACATTGAGGGCATAGACTGGAAAAGAAATGTCCACAAGACACACCGTACTATCCTGTTGGAAACCAGAAGCGCAGATTTCCATAACGGGAATGTGTTCCTGAAACTTGAGCGGCAGTTGCATTCACTAGGAATTCGGACGGACAACGGAAGAAGCAATGACCTTTCAAGGGAAATCGCCAGGCAGGAGCAGTCAATACTCGATATGTTAACTTCGTTCAACTTTCTTCTGCGGTCAAAGGGTGAATCAATTGAGCAGTTGCGCAGCGAAGTGAGCCGCCGCGACCGTGAGACCATAGCCGGCATTGTCATCCCTTTTGTTGAGCGCTATAAGGAGATGTGCCGGGAGAAGGATTCCATAGATTTCACTGATGCTATCATTGAGGCTACCGCTCTCTGCAATGACGGTCATCGCCCGGATTATGATTACATTCTTGTGGATGAGTTCCAGGACATATCCCTTGACAGATACAGATTCCTGCAATCTCTCCGTCGGGCAAGACCTTTGACAAAACTCTTTTGTGTGGGCGACGACTGGCAGTCGATTTACCGGTTCGCAGGAAGCGACATTTCGCTTTTCAAGCAGTTCTCCAAGTATTTTGGATACTGCAAGGAATGCCGTATGGAGACGACCTACCGCTTCGGGAATCCGTGCGTCGAGCGTTCATCGCGATTCATTCTCACCAATCGCGAGCAGAAGGAGAAGACCGTTCGTCCTTTCAGCCCTGACGTCAGGACGGATCTTCAGTTCTTTGCGACATCGGGGGCCGGAGGAATGGCCATAAAAGTTAAGGAAATCCTTTCGGCATTGCCGCAGGATAGCAGCGTGTATCTTCTCGGACGCTATGGAAGTGATGTCAATTCCCTTGATGGGAACTTCGCTGTCAATTATGGTAAAGACGGAAAAGTGACGGTGTCGTGCGGAGACAGGAAAATGGCGTTCATGACCGTGCATCAATCCAAGGGACTTGAAAGTGACTATGTGATACTTCTGAACTGCAACGGCGGAACCAGAGGTTTTCCTTCGGAGATTGCCGACAGTCCGGTCTTGAACTATGTGCTCAGTGAGCCTGATTCGTTTGAGTTCAGCGAGGAACGGAGGGTGTTCTATGTGGCGATAACTCGTGCGAAGAGATGCACCTATGTCCTCTATGACGCAGAAAACCCGTCGCCGTTCATATCGGAGTTTGTTTCCGGGGTCGGAAAGAAACTCAAGGCAAAACAGGATATTAAGGAGAACGAAAGATGTCCTCTCTGCCATTGTGGAAAACGGATTCTGGTGAAGAGAGGCAAGGCGGTAAACGGCAACCCATATTATATCTATGCCTGCTCCAACGAAGCGTATGGCTGCGACTACAGGGAGACTAAGTTCGTGAACCTGAACAGAACGAGGTGATAATGGTGATAATGATAAGGTGAAGGTGGTAATTATATTTGATTTTAGTATATTTGGTAAAATATGAGACTACAAAACAATATACAGGAACTTCAATCTGTATTTGATGGAATACGTCACCAGAGTGCTGACGGAAGTGAATACTGGAACTCTAGAGAGCTTTCTGATGCACTTGGGTATTCCGGGTACTGGAAATTCAGGACGGTGATCGATAAGGCCATAGCTGTGGCCAATGATAAGGGAATGAAAATCGACGACCATTTCAACCAGTCGGTTGATATGGTCAGGTTGGGCAGCGGCTCTTTCAGAAAGGTGGATGCTTTCCATCTTTCACGGTTGGCATGCCTGATAATCGCCGAGAATGCTGATGGGAAAAAGCCTATGGTGCTGCAGGCAAGGCAGTTCTTCTCAAGTACTGTTACGATGGGAGACCTGATTCGAAATTCGGTCGATTCCAATGTCTTGTTTTATAAAACCGCGCAAGGTGAAGCCCGCATTGAGGTTATTTTCAATGGGGATACGTTTTGGATGTCCCAGAAACGAATGGCGGAACTTTTTGGAGTGGATGTCAGAACCGTCAACTATCATCTAAAACAGATATTCGAAAGCGGCGAACTGTCAGAGGGGGCAACTATCCGAAAAATTGGGATAGTTCAAACTGAAGGAGAACGCAATGTGGAACGCTCACCTTTGTTCTACAATCTTGATGCAATAATAGCAGTGGGTTACCGGGTCAACAGCTATCAGGCCACGCAGTTCAGGATATGGGCGACATCTGTCTTGAAAGAGTTTCTCGTCAAAGGCTACGTTTTGGATGATGAACGTTTGAAGCAGGGACGTCATTTCGGCAAGGACTACTTTGATGACTTGCTTGAACGCATCAGAGAAATCAGAACTTCAGAAAGACGGTATTATCAAAAGATTACTGACATCTATGCTGAATGCAGTTCTGATTATGATGCAAAATCGGATAGCACAAAGCTGTTTTTCAAAATGGTGCAGAATATGATGCATATTGCTGTCACGCACCATACGGCCGCTGAAATCGTATATCAGAGGGCTGATGCTGAGAGACCAAATATGGGGCTTACAACATGGAAGAATGCGCCGGACGGTCGGGTTCAACGGTCGGATTCCATTGTGGCTAAGAATTATCTGTCTGAGAAAGAATTATCTGAACTTAACTCGATAACGACATCTTTTCTTGATTTTGCGGAATCCCGTGCGCGTCGGCATGTCATCACGACAATGGAAGACTGGAAACATCGTCTGGAACAGTTCCTGACAATGAATGACTACAAAACCACGGAGTCTGCCGGGACGGTATCGCAGGAAGAAGCCAGAGAAAAGGCTTACGGCGAATATGACAAGTTCAAGGTCATACAGGATCGTACTTTCGTTTCCGACTTTGACAAGTTCAATGGAGAATCCGTCAGTGGCTCTGATACTCCACTACTCCCGTTTGACATAAACCCTAAAGATGATTGACAATCCCGAATTAATCGGCACAGCGATATGAGCCTAATCAATGGCTGTGTTATGAGCCTTAAAGGGTGTTTCCGCAAGGCCTTCGAAGTGGAGGAGGATGCGAGATAGTATTAATTTGTACAAAAGAGATGTATATTAGAGTCATGCGAGAAGAATGAAATCAAGGATCCTACAATTCTGGAGAAAACAATCAGTGCCTTTCTCTTTTGGAGGCATTGGCAAAATCAGTATTTTAAAACGGAATTATTATATTTGCCAAAAATAAATTCTAAAAAAACAAGTAGATATGAAAGAGACAATCGCAAAGATTAACGAGGTTATGGCCGTTCTTCAGGCTGAACTCGCAAAGGCAGCAGAAGGAAACAAGGCAGCTGCAGCACGCGCACGCAAAGCAACTCTCGAACTCGAGAAACTCGGAAAAGAGTTCCGCAAACAGTCTATCGCCGAGCTAAAGTAGTCAGGCAAGACGCAAATATGACAGTTCCCGTAAGACCATCGTCCTGCGGGAACTCGTTTTTTATCTTTCAATCGTTAAGGGCCGGATAATATTTTATCTCTTTCAAGATATCTAAGATAGATGCCGATGATTGAAATGCACAGAATGGTTGATCCGGCTGACCGCCATGTAAGATTCCTAATACTTTACCATCCTTGAATACAGGCGAACCGCTGCTACCAGGTTTGAGGACAATATCTGTTTTACATAAAAAGAAATTTCCTTCGACTGCCGAGATAATGGCGTTACATTCTATAGGTCGTATATAGTCTTTCGTGGCAAATTTGCCTCCAAACAATGTATGAGAATCATCTGCCTTTTCAACAACATGCTCATAACTTATACTCTTAAGGGCCATTCCTTCGCAAGGATAAGATGTCTCTAACTGTATTGGTGATGACAGAGTTGGCATCTTAAACATAGCAATATCAGATGAATATTCATCCATATTATCTTTATCCCATTTATAATATAGGGCTTCATCCTTGGATAGATGATAGGTCGTTCCTTCCACAACTATTTTTAACGCATGATCCGATACTACATGCCCAGCTGTAATTATCAAATCTCCTACAAGAACACAGCATCCATCATTTAGGTCGTCATTGGAATGAAACACGTATTTAGATATTTCCATATTAGTTGTTTTATTTCTGTTGCCGTTCATAGCTTTCCTTTATTTGAGAGACCTTTCAAGTTACTCTGTCTCAATTTTGGTAATATCTCCGTTTTTGTCAACCTTATACAGGTTAGCATTGCATAACACAATATGTTTATGGTGCATAAGATAAAAAATAAATAACATATTATTCAAAAATAATTAGTACTGAATGTTATATTATTGAAAGCTTAACTCATCCTGGCATCAAGAAACTTAAAATCTGGAGACATTGTTCACAACAAGCATAATAAAACAGAGGCTTCTTCTCATAGTGATTAAAGCCTCGGCTATTAATTAAGTGATAACTGTTTCAGCAGATAGACTCCACGTAATCCAGTGCTGCTCTTAGTTCACAACCGGTGTACTCTTTATACTTTTTGATTGCTTCCAATTTCTGACCGTTCATCACAAGATTGCGAATCTCCTCTTCTATGGGGTCTGCTTTTGGAAGGGAGATTTCTATCCGTTTCTTTTGTGAATCCGGATTCGATGTTTCGAGTCCTCCCAGAAGTTTCTTTTTTTGTTCTGCAAATTCCTCTTCAGTTAGAATCCCTTTTTCTTTGAGAGCTGCAAGCTTTGCTAGTTCATCGGCAGTGGAACCGGAAGGACCTTGAGCCATAGCAGTATTATTTGCCCTATCTACAGCATCAATAATAACGCTAACCCTATCTACAATACGATTGGCATGGTCAAGTCCCTCTTTATAGGTATAGTATTCCATACTCCCATCTTTGACGGGTTTCCCCTCGACTGTCATTGTCATAGCATTAAAACAATCAATCGTAATTGAAGGAGTGGACGCATTACGCAACAAAATCTTCACCTTTACAGAAGAATGGAGATTAAGATTCTTTGAAGAGCCCGAAAGACCTCCGACAATTGCACCAGGCCCACCTGCCAACACGCCGCCAACAAGGGCGCCACCAATAGTCCTACCAGTAGATTTCTCTGATACGGTATGATTATCCTCCAGCAATTGAACGGAAATAATATCTTCGTAATTAAAAACGGCAGGAGACTGGCCGATCTGGCCGATGAGGTATAACATCTTCTGTTGTTCGTCGTCGAAAGCTACCGTGTAAAGGCTGTTGACACCCACGATCTTTATTGAAGGCTTGAAATCAGGTACATTAGCAAGGGCATTTGTCATGACCTCACGCCTTTCATCCTCGTGTTTTTTATTGCTGTTAGCCTGCAAAACTCCCCCGACAACGCCAAACACGATGACAATAATAACTATAACCCAAAACATAGCAAATAGAAGGTTTTATGAATTTATGATCTTAGTATATGACAATTTTTAAATATTAAGTAGATAATTCATTGATTATCAAGTAATTATATTTGCAAAAGACCTTAAAATTTCGTAACTTTAAGGTAGTTAACTCCTACATTAACACCATGTTACGAAGTCCTAATGTTCACTACAAAAGTAGTGATTTATTCTCAATATTGAGAGAACATTTTGGAAAAGATATGAATTTGGCAAGGATAAAGGCCATGAGCATGATGATATGCGCTCTATGCAAAGTGCAGCGGATTGCATATACGAAACTTGCATCGGCATTCGATAATGAAGCCGGGGCGGGTTCATCATTGCGCAGAATCCAGAGACTTATTGCCGAGTGTGTCATCAATACAGATCTCATAGCCAAACTCATTCTAAAACTCATACCTGTAAAAGGACCTTATTCTCTGTCTCTTGACAGGACAAACTGGAAGTTCAGCGACACGAACATCAACATACTTACCCTTGGCATCACCCGCGATGGGATGGCCTTTCCTATTGTTTTCAAGATGATGGACAAGCGAAGAAACTCCAGCACCGAGGAACGCAAGGATCTCATCACAAGGTTCATTGGCATTGCCGGCGATGGAAGCATTGCTCATCTTATGGCAGACAGGGAGTTTGTAGGAAGTGACTGGCTCGCATTCCTGAATTCCAGGGGAATACACTACCATATCAGGATACGTGAGAACTTCCATGTCATCAGGCATGGAAGCGAGTCCAAAGCACATTGGCTTTTCCCTAATCTGAAACTCGGTGAGTGCCAACATCTTTCATGTATCTACTATGTCAACGGGCAGCCTTGTTACCTGTCGGGGTCAAAAATCAAGAACAAGGAGGGAAAGCCGGAGCTTCAAATCCTTGTTTCCTATTGCAACGCAGAGGAATCACTTGAGATGTATAAGCAGAGATGGCAGATTGAGACGATGTACAAAGGGCTCAAGAGCAGTGGCTTCAACATTGAAGACTCTCACGTCAGAATCCAAGAACGTATGGCCAATCTATTTGCTATCGTAATGCTTGCATATGTCTGGTGCCACCTCGTTGGTATCTATATTCACGAAAACATCAAGAAGATAAAGGTTCTGCGTCATGGCAGAAGAGCCAAAAGCCTCTTCAAATACGGACTGGAGTATATCGCACAGTGCCTCCTGTCTCTTCTCCGGAGCCGCAGTCCTCGAAGTCTCGTTGCGTTTGCGCACGGTCTCCCTCCAGAAAGGCCGCTGAAAAAGTCCTCTTGATAGCATAGGAAGCACAC
>ULSH01037553.1_pt1 | contig 56746 bp, 55 predicted proteins | sample 1956151 | NCBI WGS metagenome assembly ULSH01 (sample SAMEA4835702, study PRJEB28245) | human gut metagenome | biome: gut microbiome; material: fecal sample | place: Denmark | collected 2008 | reverse complement strand
CTGACTTCGCTCCCCACCCACCCGGTGAGATTCCTCTCGCGCAGCAATGACGATTTGTTCGCATTCGGATATAATGGCGAAATATACACTTTGTCAAAAGGAGGCACCCCGAAGAAGGTAAAGGTGGAGATTGTACTCGACGAGACCCCTACCCCATTGAATCTTCGTGTTAACTATGGTAATGAAGCGACAGTGTCACCTGACGGGAAGCAGCTCGCTTTTGTTTATCGCGGAGAGGTATTCGTGACAGATACGGAATATTCCTCTACAAAGCAGGTGACACATACACCCGAAGCTGAGTCGGATGTCATCTGGGGAAAGGACTCGCGGGAGCTTTATTATACTTCTGCCCGCGACGGCAAATATAATATATATAAGGCGACCATAGCGCGCTCTGAAGATCCTAATTTCTCAAATGCGACTCTGATCAATGAGACACGGATGTTTGAGAATGACGGGATCGACCGCACTGTTCCCTCGATTTCTCCCGATGGTAAACAGTTGGCTTTTATCAAGGATCGCAACAAACTGATGGTTATGGATCTTGCATCAAAACAAATACGTCAGCTGACTGACGGAGAGACTGAGCCATCCAGAAGTAAGGGATTCAAGGCCATCTGGTCGCCTGACAGCAAATGGATTGCCATCAACTTCGATAATCCCCACCATTATCCCTATGGTGATATAGCTGTTATCGAAGCTTCTACAGGAAAACTTACAAAAGTTACCGAAACGGGATATTTTGACGAGAATCCTCGCTGGGCACTTGACGGAAACGCTATTCTTTTCCTTTCGGAACGTTACGGCATGAGGAACCACGCATCCTGGGGCTCCAACTATGACGTCATGATGGCGTTTACGAATCAGGATGCATACGATCGTTTCCGTCTAAGCGAAGAGGACTATGCGCTTCTGAAAGAAGTTGAGAAATCACGTGGCAAGAAATTGAACAATGTCACGGTTTCAGCAAATACTAAAGGTAAAAAAGCCAAAAACAGCAAAGAAAAGGATAAGGCGGCAGAAGATAAGGATGCAGTTGCAAAAAATAAGGAGATAGAGATGGAACTCGAGGGATTCGAGGACCGTACAGTTCGCCTGACACCTAACTCTTCATCAATCTCCGATGCCATAGTAACTAAAGAAGGCGACAATCTTTATTATCTCTCGCAGTTTGAGGACGGCTATGATCTGTGGAAACTGGATCTTAGAAAACGTGAACCAAGATTGATCAGCAAGGGTTCTTCCCCGGCCGGTTTCGAGATGGATAATGACGGCAATATTTATCTGCTCGGCGGTTCTGTAAAGAAATTGTCACCGAAAACCGACAAACTTAAACCGATCACCATCAATACGACGGTTGAAATAGATCCGGCAGCCGAGCGTGAATTCATGCTTGATTATGTCTATAACGAGGCTAAGGAAAGGTTCTATACTCCCGACATGAACGGAGTAGCCTGGGATAGTCTCTATGCTAATTACAAACGATTCCTCCCCCACATAAACAACAATCAGGATTTCGCCCTTATGCTAAGCGAGCTGCTCGGAGAACTCAACGTGTCACACACCGGCGGCCGCTACAGCGCTCCCGGAGCGATGGCTCCGACGGCATCTTTAGGTCTCCTTTATGATCTTACTTATGACGGACCCGGAATGAAAGTGAGCGAGGTTGTCAAAAACGGACCTTTCGACAAGGCTGCCTCGAATCTCAAAGCCGGATCAGTGATAACCGCTATAAATGGAGTGGAACTTGATAATAATACCGATCCGCTTGAATTGCTCAACAAACAACAGAATAAAAAGACTCTCGTCGCTTTCACAACTCCTTCCGGCGCGAAGATGGAAGAGGTCGTGCTACCAGTCAGCAGCGGATTTATGAACAGCCTTCTCTATAACAGATGGGTTAAAAAACGTGAGCATGATGTTGACAGCCTTTCGGGCGGACGTCTGGGTTATGTGCATATCCAGTCTATGGATGACGCAAGTTTCCGAAAGATTTACGCTAAACTGCTTGGGAAATATGTAGATAAAAAAGGGGTGGTCATTGACACCAGATGGAATGGAGGCGGTCGTCTCCACGAAGATATCGAGGTACTGTTCAGCGGACAGACATATATCACTCAGGATGTCCACGGAGTGCCAACAACCGTAATGCCCTCGCGTCGCTGGAACAAGCCGAGCATCATGCTTATATGCGAGGCCAACTACAGCAACGCCCACGGAACTCCCTGGGTTTATAAACGTCAGGGCCTCGGCAAGCTCGTTGGTATGCCCGTTCCCGGAACAATGACTTCAGTGAACTGGATCACGCTTCAGGATCCGACTCTCGTGTTCGGAGTGCCTGTCATCGGAATGAGGACTCCTGAAGGCCACTATCTCGAAAACCATCAGCTCGAACCCGACATCAAGATAGCCAATGATCCGGCTGATGCAGTCAAAGGAATTGACGCCCAGCTTAATGCGGCTGTAAAAGAGTTGCTTCGTGAAATAGATAACAAGAAATGATATGGCTAAAGTCGGAGATATAGTCCGTTTCCTTAATTCTGTGGGAGGCGGCAGAATCGTAAGAATAAAAGACAACATGGCCTACGTAGAGGATGAGGACGGGTTTGAAACACCTGTCCTTATCCGCGAATGTGTGGTCGTTGGAAACGTTGCCGATTCAAAACCTGCTCCCCGTCAGGCTGAAGTTGCGGTTGTCACTCCAAAAGTATCCGCCCCTTCGGTGGAAACTTCAAAATCCGTTGCTCCGCAGGTCGAAGAGGAGGACCTCCCCGTTGTTGAAACACCCGAAGGCGAAAAACTGAATCTTGTGCTTGCCTTCGAGCCAAAGGATATAAAACAACTTTCTTCAACTGTTTTTGATACGTATCTGGTCAATGATTCCAATTATTTTCTCTATTTTTCTTATTTGACCAGGGCGAAAGAAAGAGAGGAATGGCACACGCGTTACGCAGGTATTGTTGAGCCAAATATCCAGCTGTTTCTTGGAGAGACTGTCAGAGAGGATCTGCCTGAGATGGATAGAATCGCTATACAATACATAGCTTTCAAGCGTGACCGAAGTTTTACCCTTAAAGCTCCCCGGATAATCGAATACTCCCTCGATACTACAAGATTTGCTAAACTTCACGCATTCAAGGAAAATGTCTATTTCGACAACGAGGTGATTGCTATCGATCTTGTCACAAACGATGCTCCTTACCGGCATGTGGTGGTAGATCCCGAGAAGCTGAACAAGGCGATGAACAAGAAAAAAGCAGCCGATCAGGCTGTTCCCCGCCGTCGCATTGTCAAGAAAAAGGCCAAGACGGAGCGTAACGGCGACAAGATTGTTGTGGACCTTCATATCACATCGTTGATTGACGATATAAGAGGCCTTTCCAATGCCGATATGCTCAATCTTCAGGTCGATGAATTCAGCCGCGTGATGGATGAGAATCTGAAGAATAAAGGACAGAAGATCATATTCATTCATGGCAAGGGTGAAGGCGTCTTACGGAATGCCATTCTTAAAGAGCTGAACCACCGTTATAAAGGACATGATGTTCAGGACGCATCCTTTAGAGAATATGGTTTTGGTGCCACTCAAGTGACTATAAGATGATATTCTGCTTTTCAGCCTGCGGTAACACCGCGCTGGTGGCCGACCGGCTTGCTAAAATCCTCGGTGAGAGAGTTGTCATGATCAACTCTTCCACTGAGGATTCTTTTGATTTGAGAAGCCACAGACGAGTGATATGGGCTTTCCCGGTCTATTCATGGGGGATACCGATGGAGGTAAGACATTTTATGAAGAATGTCCGGCTCAGGACAGATGGAAATGTGTCGCATTTTATGGTGAGCACATGTGGCGACGATGCGGGTCTGACGGCGAGGATGTGGCGGTCATTGATGAAGAAACGTGGCTGGTCTGCCAAGTCGGCTCACACAGTGATTATGCCCAATACTTACGTGACCCTTCCCGGTTTTGATACTGATTCTCATGAAATAGCTGAAGAAAAGCTATTGAAAATGCCCGCAAGAACAGCGGAGATCGCTCATGCGATAAAATGCTGTTCACCTGTCGATTCGGTTATACGTGGCAGATTCGCATGGTTAAAGACGATGGTAATATATCCTTTGTTCATGCGTTTTTTGACCTCTCCCAAGCCTTTCCATGCTGCGGATTCATGTACAGGTTGCGGTAAATGTTCCAAAGTGTGCCCTATGGGCAATATAATGCTTGAAAACCGTAAGCCTGAATGGGGAAACCGATGCACTATGTGCCTTGCCTGTTATCATCATTGCCCGCACAAATCGGTAGAATATGGGAAACGGACCCGAGGCAAAGGGCAATATACGGCTCCTAAGGGAATTTGAGTACCTGTCCTCTTAGGCAGTAATTCTCCGGAACGGATAAGAATAAAGCCGTTTTCACGAATGAGGATATATTTTCGCTTCCGGATGGAATGACCAGTTCCATATAATTCGGGCATTCACATTCCTGTAAATCCCGGTTTATGCAGATAATCCGTTTATTCATGAGTCTCTCTTCAAAATCCTCTGGAGAGGGCGAAGAATCGTTTAGAACAATAACGTCTATGGAACCCCATTTTTCAACGGCGAAGTCAAAGGCCTGATTCCAGCTGATATTGCCTGATTCGGATGGAAAATGCAATCCTCCTGTCTGCTGGGCCAGAATGCGGCCTTCGGCGTTATCGTCATGGCAGAATATTACTTTCGAACCGGCTGCGGTGTATCCTTTTATAAGATATTTTTCCAACTCCCCTATTTTACCGGCCATGAATACTCTTAGAGCCGGCAATTTGATAATCTTACCTGCAACTGATGCATTCGAAGAGCGCCGGCCAATCGGCCGGCGCCTATAATCTTCCATTTTCTTTTCAAGATAATTGTCTGCCATTTTATCAAGCCGGGGCATCGGTGCCCTTCATTGCCTCCTCTATTTTTTTCTTGCCTCCTTTGGCCTTAAGCTTTATGGCGTCGAATCCCTGACCATATACTCCGTTGACATTGGCTTGGGAAATGAAGGCGTGTTCATCTATGTTCTTGATAATACGGAATATGGTCACTGATTCTATTTTGCGACAAACAACGAGCAAAATCTTTACCGGCTGCTTGGAGTACCATCCGGTTCCGTCAATGACGGTGCAGCCTCGTTTTGCCACTTTATTGATGGTGGTAGCTATTTCGTCCCACTTTGGAGAGAATATTATGAACTGGACAGCCTGTCGGTTGGTGTTGATTACCATATCCGCCATGAATGAGGTAAGAGCAAGGACAATGAAACCATAGACAACCGTATCAATCTGATGCAATATCAGATAGGATGACGATATAATGACCATATCGGTGTAAAGCATGGTTCGTCCTACGGTTACGTTCGAGTGTTTTGAAACCATTGCGGCCACGATATCCGTACCTCCGGTACTTCCGTTGTGAGTGAACGAAATGCCTACTCCGATACCACACATGAGACCACCGATAATAATGTTCATGAACGGCTGACCGTCAACAAGCGGACCATGGAACAAAGGAGTAAGAAAACCGATGAAAAGAGAAATGAGGGTCGCTCCGAATATCGTGCCTTTCACAAACTGCTTTCCAACCATCTTATAAGCGAAAGCAAGAAGGGTCAGGTTGCACGCATACTGCGTTATTGCGACCGGGATAGGAAATCCCAACCATTTTTCGCTAATGAAATAGACGATTGTACCGAGACCTGCAAGTCCTCCGATCACTACTTTTTCCTGGAAAATAAATGCGGAAAAGCCGAATGCATATATAAAAATACCGATCGTGATGAATATATAATCGCGCAAAGAGCGCATTAGCGAATCGCGTGAAATTTTCATGGGGTTATGCTTTCTGTGTCTAAAACTAATTTTGGCGCAAAGTTACGGCAAGGTTATAGTATTTCAAAAAAAAATCGGATTTTTTTGCTTAACTTTGCGATTGAATTTTCAACATAAAAACATTCATCAGACAATGATGCGTCTTTATATCTCAAAATTTTTTGTTCTGACTGTTTTGGCAACGTGTTCGATATTTGCTCGTGCTCAGGAAAAATTCGTGGATTATGGGCCTGCAAAGTCTCTGCTTGAGGTTGAACTCAATGCGTTGGCCGGGGGAAGTACGGTTACTCAGAATTACAAAAAGATCTATTCCCGAATTCAGGAACAGAATGTCAATATGGGTAATTCATGGGGGCTTGGAGCCAAAGCGGTTTTCGGGATCCGTGATTTCTTCGGCATCGGAACAGCTGCGAACTTTTTCTGGAATCAGTACAATATCGACATGGCGGTTGTCGGGGCCGACAACACCAGTATGAGTGCGGTCTTTGTCAACAACCGTAATTTTACTTTCAATGTACCCGTTTTTGTCAGTTTCCGATTCAATGTCGCCCATAGTGTCCGGTGGAATGTTGAGGGGGGATTCTATTATTCCTTCGGATTTGCCGGCCGTCAGAAACAGAAGATATATAGAGCTGAAATCAATGCGATAGATGAACTCGTCCCGGAGATACAGACTGTAAGCACCGATTATTATCACTCACCCCGCACTCTTTTCAATGTCTTCAACCGAGGTGATATAGGCATTCATTTTGCATCGTCGCTTAATCTCGGCCCCCATCTGTCGATCGGATTCCAAACACAGTTCGGACTTAAAAATGCAGCCAGAAGCAATGGAGTTGACAATCCGTCAGTCCACAATTATACTCTTCACGGCATTATCGGTTACAGATTCTGATCATTAATAATAGAAACCTAATTACTCTTGAAATATGGATAACAATAAAGAAATTGTTTTAAGCGGCATACGTTCGACCGGCAATCTTCATCTTGGCAATTATTTCGGCGCTTTGCGGAATTTTGTGAAAATGCAGGATGATTATGATTGTCGTTTTTTTATTGCCGATCTTCATGCTCTTACCACCAATCCGGATCCTGATGAACTCCACGCCAACGTGAAGAATATTGTGACGGAATATCTTGCTGCCGGGATCGATCCGGAAAAGGCAACAATATTCGTTCAATCGGATGTGCCGGAGATATCCGAACTCTATCTTCTATTGAACATGCACGTGGGGATTGGAGAGCTTATGCGTACGACCTCTTTTAAAGACAAAGCCCGCAAAGCTCTTGGTCTGAAGAATGATAATGCCTCTGACGAGGATGATGATAAAATCGAACAGCAGATAATAGGAGCTGATTCAAACAAACGTGTCAACGCCGGATTATTGACCTATCCCACCCTGATGGCTGTGGATATTCTCATCCAGAAGGCCCATAAGGTTCCCGTTGGAAAAGACCAGGAGCAGCATCTTGAGCTCACACGCCGTTTTGCGCGTCGCTTTAATTCGTTTTATCACACAGATCTTTTTCCTGAACCGACTAACTATAATTTCGGTGCTGCGGCAGTGAAAGTTCCCGGTCTTGACGGTTCCGGTAAAATGGGCAAGAGCGAAGGGAATTGTCTTTACCTGATAGATGACGAGAAAGTATTGCGTAAGAAAGTAATGCGTGCCATGACCGACGAAGGTCCGAAAGAACCTAACTCCCCTGTATCTCTTCCGGTTCAGAACCTCTTCACGCTCATGGAGCTTACTTCCAAACCGGAAGTTGTCCGGAACTTCAAGGATGCCTACGCAAATTGCTCTATTCGTTACGGAGATCTTAAGAAACAGCTTGCCGAAGATATTCTCGCGATCACGCTTCCTATCCGGGAACGGATTCTTGAACTTCGAAATGATGACGCTTACATTGGCCGAGTGTTGCGTGAAGGTGGCGAACGCGCTCGTTACTATGCCGCTCAGACGCTTCGCGAAGCTAAGGAGATTATGGGTATCCGTAAATTCTATTGATCCCGTCCATATAATATCTCATACTCGTATTGACCGGCAATTCCGAATTATTTAAAGAATGATTTGGATTGCCGATCAATTTTTTTAATGAAAAAATTTGAAGAAAATTTGGTTTATAAAATAAACTGATTTATATTTGCAGAAAATATTACGGGCAACGACGCGCGGCTTTGCTCTTTTTATTTCTAATTATGGTTTATGTTGCAAACCTATTTATGGATTTAAAATTTTGTAATTATGGAAGAAAAAAATCTCACTCCGAATGAAAGTATCAGAATCATCTCTCAGATGATCGAGGCTTCAAAACATCGTGTTGCTATGCCTGACATGCGTATCTCCGTAATGTGGGCTGCCCTTAGTGTCATAACTGCAGGAATAGTTCTGGCATGTTGCCTCATAACAGGAAATCCATCGTTCAATCTAATCTGGTTTGCAATTCCTTTGATCGGTATTCCATTGAATATTCGAATGGTGAAAAATACCACGGCTAAAAGAGGGTCAAAAAATTATATTGACAGAATCAGTGACGGAATCTGGTCTGTGGTAGGCTATATTGGAATTGGTCTTACGGTAATATGTCTCTTGTTTTCCTTTTTCGGCTATAATTCGATATGGTTATCGATGTTCTTTTATGCTTTTATAATCGTTGGCTTTGGAGCAGCGATGCAGGGCATAGTAATCAGAGAAAAATCCTACGTTATCGGAGGCCTGATTTCAATTTTGACTGGATTCATCATGATTGTATGCGTACTCGCCGGGATTCGTTTGCTGTTGATTTGGACAATTCCTGCATATATGATCTGTTTCATCGTGATGTTTCTGGTCCCGGCAATCATTATCCGTAAAAAACTTAATAAAGCAAACCGATGAAAGAACTGAATCCGTTGCTGCATTCTCAGTTGAGATTGGCCGTGATGTCGATTCTTATGAATGTCGAGGATGCAGATTTTGTTTATCTGAAAGAAAAGACAGAATCGACAGCAGGAAATCTCAGCGTGCAGATTGACAAACTTTCAGCGGCCGGTTATCTGACGATAGAAAAAGGTTTTCTTGGAAAACGGACACGTACGGTCTGCCGCATTACGCCTCTCGGACGTAATGCATTTGAAGAATATGTCGATGCCCTTAAAGAGTATATCGGAATGTAAAAGTTGAGCGATACTCCTCGTGGAAAAGAGTCCGAAATAAGAACTTTACATTTCAACAATAAAACAATCAGCCATTTAGCATGTGACTAAGTGGCTGATTTTATTGGCGTTCTCCGAACATTCCGAAAATATACAGTGCGGTTTCCAAGGTATATCAACAAGCAACAGTTTGGGTTTCTGTTGATGGACGGCATTCATCTCGTCACCAAAGCCAAGAACTACATGAGAACTCGCAGATGTCAGTCTCCGACAAGATTATGCTATGCTTCTGAAAGGGCGTCGGTTAGACCTGTATATTTTCTAATCTTTAGGCTCAAAAAGCCTGTCCTGCTCGTCGAGATGGAAATTGCGTGCAAGTATAGCGATAAAATGAGAAATCTGTTTGATTGCCTCCAAAGTCTCAGGGGTGATTTCTTTTTGTTGCAGACGCATCAGCAGCATACCGTATAGGGCATTGAAACATGTTTCGATTTCTCCAGGTTTCTCATCGCCTGATTTTGAACGCAGTTCAACGATATAAGGCAGCGTTTTATAGAATTCAGCCGAATAATCGGCGAAGCGGGGATCTTTAAGTAATGCCTGATGCAATGCGACGAGCGACGAAAGGATGTTTTTGTTAATCTGAAGGTGCCCTTGTTTTTCAATGTTCTCATTCCGCATCATATCGATTAGCGATTCATACCATTCAGTCATTTCTTTACGTTGATTCTCTGTCAGATTGGTATGTCGGTCAATGACATTCTCCTTGATTCTGTCTATATCAAGATCATTTGCCCTTATCAGATCTTCTATCTGCCACATGTAGAGCAGATATTCGGCAATGTTTTCTTTTCTTTTTTGAGAGGCGGTGAACATTTGAAAATATGTGTTATTTTTTTATTTTAATGCAAATATAGTCAAAGTGGTTCGAAATACATTGCATAAAAAATAAAAGTTGAGTAACTTTGTCATGAATTACGGATAGCATTACAATGAAATTCTCATTCTACAAAGTTCTGGCGGTTCAGTTTCTGATAATGCTGACATGTGTTTCGTGTGGCGGTCCGAAACTGTCTGTGGCTGAACGACAGATGTCGCGAGGAGAATATTTCAACGCTTCCCGTACTTACAGAGCTGTCTATAATAGTCTCACAAAACGGGATGACCGTCAACTCAAGGGCGAAGTCGCATTCCGCATGGCTGAGGCCCATCGTAAACTCAGTCAGTGGGGACAGGCAGAGGCTGCCTACAGGAATTCCATACGTCTGGGCTATCCTGATTCAACGGCAAGAATAAATCTTGCTGAAATGCTTGTAGCAGAAGGGAAATATTCCCAGGCTGCCGATGCATACAGAGAGTATCTCCAGATACACCCCGACTCTAAGATTGCCATTACCGGTTTGAATAAAGCCCGGTGGGCGGAATCAGCTAAAAAGCAGACATCAAGATATATAATCAGAAAAGACCGTATCTTCAACACCCAGCGTTCAGAATTTTCCCCCATGCTTCAAGACGGAACATTATATTTTACAACCACTAATGAAAAGGTTAAGGGGAATGAAAGAAGTGACATTACCGGAATGAAGATGAGTGACATCTGGATGTCGCGCAAAAACGAACAGAACAGATGGATGGCTCCCGAGCCGATTGAAGGCGACATTAACACGGACATGGACGAAGGTATATGTTCTTTTTCGCCTGATGGCTCTGTGATGTATTTCACCAGGGCGCAAAAGTCGAAGGAGGCTGATACCTCAGTGGGAATATATACTTCCCATCGAAACAATGCCCGATGGGATGAGCCGGAAAGATTTGTGATTAATGGGGATACAATTTCAAATTTCGGACATCCTGCGGTAAGCCCATCAGGAGAATACCTATATTTCACCTGCGATCTTCCAGGTATGGGGGGGTATGATATATGCCGCATCAATCTCAAGCATCCGGAGCGACGTCCGGAAAATTTGGGATGTGCCGTCAACACCGAAGGCGATGAAAAATATCCGTATTTACTGACAGACAGTATAATGTATTTTTCCTCCGACGGGCATCCCGGATTCGGAGGCCTTGATATTTTTAAGGCAGTCCTTTCGCCTGACGGAGAGTGGAAAGTCTCCAACATGGGAATGCCCATAAACTCACCGGGAGACGATTTCGGCATTACATTTGACCGGACTTCGGATATTCAAAGCGGATTTTTCAGTTCAAACCGGAATGACCGCAGAGGATATGACAATATATATTCGTTTGAACTGCCGGACCTTAAAGTGAGAATTGATGGTTGGGTAACGGATCATGACGATGAGCCTGTAAAAGGAGCTGTGGTCAGAATTGCCGGTGAAGACGGTACACTGCGCCGCACTGCTTCGGATGCAAACGGCGAATTCACTTTCAAATTACAGCCGGGAGTGAAATATATAATGATGGCTGGAGCGAAGGGATACCTGAACGCGAGGAAAGAGTTCACTACGGATACGGCTGAGACAGATGCGTTGTATGAGATTGAATTTGTTCTCGCTTCAGTGACGAAACCCAATATTCTCGACAATATTTTTTATGATTTTGACAAGGCGAGTTTGCGCCTGGAATCAAAAAAAGCCCTTGACGGACTGGTAAAACTGCTGAAGGAAAATCCGAATATCACCATAGAGATGGCTTCGCATACCGACAGGACTGGGACTGAAGAATATAACCAAAATCTGTCGGAACGCAGGGCACGTTCTGTTGTCGAGTATCTTATTGCGGAAGGAATCGATTCACGTCGGCTTCAATATCATGGATTCGGAAAATCGCGTCCAAAAACGGTTACAGTACGGGATGCAGCCAAATATCCCCAATTCAGGGAAGGGGATATTCTTACCGATAGTTTTATCGAAGCATTGACTTCTGAATCTGACCGTGAAGCAGCGGACCAGATTAACCGGCGTACGGAATTCAGTGTTTTGTCCGTGGATTACAATCTATACTGAAGCATGAAACTGAGAACAGAAATAGAACCTCTTGACCATAAAGGGAGAATTAATCACGGGACCTCGATTTTTCTGATCGGATCATGTTTCACAGATACTATCGGAGCTCGTCTGCAGGATGCGCTTTTCAAGACAAATTCCAATCCGTTCGGCTCGGTCTATAATCCTGCGAGCATCAGGCTTCAGCTTGAACGCATATTATCGATGGAGGAATTTTCAGATAAGGATTTGGTCAGCAACAACGGAATGTTTCATTCTTTTTTCGCTCATTCCTCTCATTCGTCCGTTTCGCGACATCAGACATTGACTTCTCTCAACAATGCACTACGTGATTCGCACCTGTTCCTGAAATCAGCTGATGTAGCAGTAATCACGCTCGGGTCGGCAATGGTTTATAGCAGAAACGATTCAGGAGATATTGTGGCGAACTGTCATAAATTCCCATCAGGATATTTCAGGAGACATATGCTCACATTAGATGATGTGAGGTCGAATCTGGAATCTGTCAGAAACATTCTGAAATCATTCAAGCGGGATATATTTTTAATTTTCACGGTGAGTCCTATCCGTTACATTTCTGACGGATTGCATGGAAATCAGGTGTCTAAATCCTTACTTCTTTTAGGGGTTGATGACATTTGCCACAGTCATCCCGATGATTGCTTATATTTTCCCTCTTACGAGATTCTCATGGATGATCTTCGGGATTACAGGTTTTATGACACGGACATGAAACACCCGTCGGGAATTGCAGCCGATTATGTGTTTGATATATTCAGCAAGTCTTTCTTTTCAAATAAAACGATCGAATTGTCAGGCCAATGTACGAAACTCACCCGAAGATTATGTCACAGACCATTGACAGACAATAGAGAGGCTTTTCATAAATTCCAGACAGATACAAATGAACTTGTCAGACAATTTGCGGACAAACATCCGGAAATTGCCGAAACAATATATAAACGTTTTCAGTTATGATTTATTCAATAAGCGATATTTGCAAAATTCTCAATCTTCCCTCCCCGGTAAATGACAGTAATATCTCGGTGTTGCTTACCGACAGCAGGTCACTTACCGACCCTGACCATTCTCTTTTCTTTGCTATTGCGACTTCCAATAACGACGGTCATCGCTATATTCCACATCTTTATGAGACAGGCGTCAGGAATTTTGTTGTCAGTCATCTTCCGGAAGATATTGACAATTATCCTGACGCGACCTTCCTTAAAGTGGGCAATGTGACGAAAGCTCTCCAGGCTATCGCACGATACCACCGCAAGCGATTTACCGCTCCTGTAATTGGCATTACGGGTTCTCGAGGTAAGACCACAGTCAAAGAATGGCTTTATCAAGCGCTTTCCGACGACTATAGGATTGTCCGTTCCCCGCGAAGCTTTAATTCTCAGATCGGGGTGCCTCTGTCCTTATGGGAATTAGACAAAGATACTTCTCTTGCCATCATAGAGGCCGGTGTATCGCGCCAGGGTGAAATGTCGGAACTTGCATCTATCATACTTCCTGAAATAGGTATTATAACAAACATTGATTCGGAACATGACGCGGGTTTCAGTTCACGTAAGAGAAAATGCGAGGAAAAGGTATCGTTGCTTGCCGGAAGCCGTTGCGTGATATATTGTGCTGACGATGAATTTGTCTCGGAAGCAGTGTCGAAAGAATGCAATCCTGAGGTAGAGATCGCTTGGTCGATCAAGGATCCGGATGCTGTGCTGTTCATATCTTCAATTGTCAAAGGAGCGACGGAAAGCGTGATAGACTACACTTATCTTCACACAAAGTCGTCAGTCGTTATTCCGTTCACGGAGGACTCGCAGATCCACAATGCTCTTCATGTCCTTGCCGTGATGCTTTATCTACGTCGGCCGGAAGAAAAAATCAATTCCGCCATGGCAAAACTGACTCCGGTGATGACGAGAATAAATGTCATAGAGGGAATAAATGACTGCCTGCTTATTTATGACAGTTATACATCAGACCTACATTCCTTAGGTCCGGCTCTCGATTTCATGTCACGCAGAACGACTACAAAAAGGAGCCGCACGCTTATTCTGTCGGATGTGATGCATGAGACTCTCTCCCCCTCCAGACTTTATCAGGAAATAGCCGAGATCGTCAAAAAAAGGAAAATAGACCGTTTCATCGGCATTGGCCCCGAATTTTCCCGCCATTCCAAGTATTTCGATTCGTCAGCTACCTTTTATCCCGATACTACTTCTTTCCTTACGGCGGTTTCCCCAGGCGATTTTCATGAAGAACTTGTTCTGATAAAGGGAGCGCCTGCGTTTCATTTTGATCTCATCGTTGATATGCTTGAGGCAAAGCAGCATGAATCCGTTCTGGAAGTCAATCTTGATGCGATTGTCCATAATTTCAACTTCTACCGTTCCATGGTCAAACCGACGACAGGCATAGTGTGTATGGTTAAAGCTTCTGGTTACGGAGCCGGATCCTATGAATTGGCAAAAACCTTGCAGAGCCAAGGGGCGGCCTATCTTGCCGTTGCGGTGTTGGATGAAGGAGTCGATCTGCGAAAAGCCGGAATAACCATGCCGATAATGGTGTTGAATCCGAAGGTTGTGAACTATCGTACTCTTTTCGCCTATAATCTTGAACCGGAAATATTTTCATTTGATATCCTTGACGAGATTATTCGCGAGGGTGAAAAATACGGGATAACTGATTATCCCGTTCATCTGAAACTTGACACGGGAATGCACCGTCTCGGATTTCTTGAGAAAGACATTCCCGGGGTGATAGATGTCATCAGGCGTCAGAAAGTCATTCGGCCGGCTTCTGTTTTCAGCCATCTTGCCGTCGCAGACGAACCTCTGCAGGATGATTATACGCGTCAGCAGTTCGAGATTTTCGATCGTTGTGCAGATATGCTTCAGAATGGGTTCCATTACCATATCATGCGTCATATTCTGAATTCTACAGGAATTTCCCGCTTCCCCGAACACCAGTATGATCTTGTTCGTCTTGGAATATGCCTTTACGGAATACCAACAATGAATGATCATTCCCAGGATGCCTTGCGGCCGGTATCGTCTCTTTCAACAGTCGTCATCTCGCTGAAAGAATGGCCTGCGGGGACTACTATCGGGTATGGCAGACGGGGCGTTTTGGAGCGTGATTCCGTAATAGCCACTATTCCCGTAGGATATGCCGACGGAATAAACCGACATTTGGGCAACGGACACCTTCACGTAATGATAAATGGTCACAGATGTCCTACGGTCGGAAATATCTGCATGGACGCCTGCATGATAGATGTGACCGATGCGAATTGTAAGGTCGGTGACAGAGTGGAGATATTCGGGAATCAGATTTCAGTCTGTGAAATAGCAAAGACTCTCGACACGATACCATACGAAGTTCTTACTTCGGTATCATCGAGAGTCAAGAGAATATATTATCGCGAATGAGGCAAGCGGAATCACTCAGCGGATTCGGTCATAGCTTCTGATGAGGCGCTGGTCCTTGGCGATATAATGATAGGCAGCGAATACCGCTATCAGAGCGGCCACAATGAAGAGTCCCCCTCCTCCCCACACTGTAGCTATGGTTACGTATGGAGTGCCGTCGATATAAGGATTTACTACGGCATATATGACAATACCTATGGTTGCGAGCAAGGATATAGCCGAAAGTGCCGTAAAAAATTTCTGCATCGGATAATTGCGATAGAGAAAAATGGACACCACCATGAATAATATCGAAGCGGAGGCGGGTATTATAAGTCCTATGAATTCGGAACATTTCAGGGGCTGCAGCATGCTCTGGTGTGTAATATTGTCAATTACCGGTGCATAGCCGAACGGTATGAAGAAGAATGCGATCGTAAGGCCTATCGCAATAATCAAAAACAGAGTCTGGATTCTTTGAAGCATAATTGGACTTTTATAAATATTTGTATTTTTAAATTAAACAAACGAAAGGGTGATTTTGAATTTTTTATACTAAGACAGCACCTTTGATTTAAACAAATTTAACTAATATATGATTGTTGAAAAACCTACTATTTTAATTTGCAACGATGACGGCTTTAACGCTCCCGGTCTTCGATACCTGATAGAGACTGTCAGTGAATTCGGCAACGTAATTGCCGTTGCTCCGGCAGACCACCGTTCGGGTCAGTCTTCAGCGATAACAATCGGAGAACCCTTGAGAATCGTGCGTCATGCCGATATCGGTAAAGCCGAGGTTTATTCAGTGTCAGGAACACCTGTGGATTGTATTAAACTGGCATTACATACAATTGTAGCGGGTCGCAAGATATCGCTGATGCTTTCGGGGATAAACCATGGATCAAATGCAGGTAACTGCGTTGTCTATTCCGGAACCATGGGCGCTGCCATGGAAGCGTGCATGCAGGGCATTCCCTCAATTGGATATTCGTTGCTGCATCATTCCTGGGAGGCCGATTTCAGTCAGTGCGCGCCTTTTGTAAAGGAAATAACTGCAGCTGTCCTCAAAAATGGGTTGCCTCACAATGTATGCCTCAATGTGAATATCCCGGCTCATTGCACGCCAAAGGGCCTCAAGGTTGTTGATGCGAGCGAAGGGTTCTGGACTGAGGAATATGTTGAATATAAAGATCCTCAAGGAGTTCCTTTCTATATGCTCTCGGGTCGGTATGTGGATAAGAATCCAGAGGCCGACAATACAGATTCCTATTGGCTGGACCGTCAGTTTGTGACTGTGGTTCCCGTTACAGTAAATCCTACAGCATCAGACAAAATACCGATTGTCAGACAGATCTTTGAAAAATAATCGGAGTTAAAATAAAAATCGGGGACTCAAATGACAGGGTTCCCGATTTTTTATTTTGCACTTGTTATTTTATTTGATTATTCTTCAAATTTCTTGACAATGACCGATGCGTTATGGCCACCGAAGCCGAAGGCATTGGAGAGCGCAGCGCGCACGGGTCGAGCCTGGGCTTTGTTAAAGGTGAAGTTGAGGTTGTAGTCGATGTTCTCGTCGTCGTCACCCTCTTCATGATTGATGGTGGGGGGAACGATATCATCCTTTACAGCCAGAATGCTGAAGATAGCTTCCATTGCACCGGTTGCTCCGAGAAGATGACCGGTCATGGATTTTGTAGAGCTGATGTTGAGTTTATAGGCTGCATCGCCGAAGAGATCCACAATGGCCTTGACTTCCGAAACATCTCCTACGGGAGTGGAGGTACCGTGAACATTGATGTAATCGATATCCTCAGGTTTCATACCTGCATCATCAAGAGCGTTCTGCATGGCGAGTTTCGCACCGAGTCCTTCGGGATGAGTGGCGGTGATATGATGTGCATCGGCCGACATACCTCCTCCGACAACTTCCGCATATATTTTAGCTCCGCGTGCTTTGGCATGTTCAAGTTCTTCAAGTATGAGGACGGCTGAACCTTCACCCATTACGAATCCGTCGCGGGATTTGCTAAACGGACGAGATGCGGTTTCTGGGCTGTCGTTACGCGTGGAAAGCGCATGCATTGAATTGAATCCACCTACACCGGCGGGGAAAATAGCAGCTTCGGCACCACCTGTCACGAAAGCATCAGCTTTGCCGAGACGGATGTAGTTGAATGCGTCTATGATAGCGTTGTTGGAAGATGCACATGCCGAAACCACACCGAAGTTAGGGCCATGGTAGCCATATTCCATTGAGATGTGACCCGATGCGATATCAGCGATCATTTTAGGAATGAAGAAGGGATTGTATTTAGGTCCTTTGTCTTCGTTAAGGGCATAGTAACCTGCTTCCTCTTCAAATGTATGCAGACCGCCAATTCCGGCTGCAACTATCACGCCTACGCGATTGCGGTCAAGATTCTCCATGGTTTCAAGTCCGCTGTCTTCAACGGCCTGACGGGCTGCCACAAGAGCATACTGGGCGTAAAGGTCGAGCTGACGCAGCTTTCTACGGTCGGATATATATTCGGATGCGTTGAAATTCTTGACCTCGCAAGCAAACTGTGTCTTAAATTTTGATGCGTCAAAATGAGTGATTGGTCCAGCACCACTCTTACCTGCTTTTGCAGCTTCCCAAGTGGAAGTCACATCATTTCCAAGCGGAGTAAGAGCACCGAGACCGGTCACTACTACACGTTTTAATTCCATTAAGTAAATAAGGTATTATTGATTTTGATTAAGGAGAGACATGAGTGTCAAATGAATTATGCACGTCTCCGGCATTTGTGTGGAGACGTGCATTTAAAATCCTTTTGGGATTATTTTTCAGCAGCTTCGATGAAAGCGACAGCGTCGCCTACAGTCTGAATGGTTTCAGCTTTTTCGTCAGGAATAGTGATACCGAATTCCTTCTCAAACTCCATGATGAGCTCTACAGTATCAAGGCTGTCAGCGCCAAGGTCGGTTGTGAAAGATGCAGTTTCAGTAACTTCGTTTTCGTCAACTCCGAGTTTATCAACGATGATAGCTTTAACACGAGATGCAATTTCTGACATAATGTTGAGATTTTAAAATTAATATTAATTTATATTTGCGGTGCAAAGTAAGCAATTTTATGGCAATTATTCAAACATTTAGCTTATAAAGTTACGCCCTGTTAGCTTTTTTTCATAGAAAAGGCAATTTATAATTACTCTTTGGAGAAAAGAAAAATAAATAAAATATTTTGGTGATGATGTTGCGGTGACCGAACTAATAATGTAACTTTGTGTCACATTTGACAACTGATTCAAATGAAAAAAATAGACATGGAATTCAATCATACTGACGTGCGTGATCTTGCCTGTGACCCAATAGAGAATATTCGGGTCGGATTCGTTGGCCTCGGAAACCGGGGGCTTGCGACATTACGCCGCTATATGATATTAGAAGGTATCACAGTCACATGTCTGTGTGACCTTCGACCTGCAAATGTGAGAAAAGCTGCCGACATTCTCCAGGATAACGGCAAACCGGCTGCCCGCGAATTTACCGATAAGGATTCGTGGATGCTTCTTGCTGAGGATCCGGAGATAGACATGTTATGTATCTGCACTGACTGGTCAACACACACGGACATAGCCGTCAAGGCCATGACATGCGGCAAACATGTCGCCATAGAAGTCCCTGCCGCGTTGACTGTCGCTGATTGCTGGCGTCTGGTGGATACGGCTGAGGAAACAAGACGACATTGTTTTATGCTTGAGAACTGTTGTTTTGATCCTTTTGCCTTATCGACCCTTCAAATGAAGCGTAAAGGGTGGTTCGGAGAGATAACCCACTGTGAAGGCGCTTACATTCACGATCTCCGTGCCCGTTACCGTGCGGATGAGAATGCCGGAGGCTTCCATAACGGATGGATCGCGCGTTATTGCGGGAGTCATGTCGGCAATCCGTATCCTACACATGGCCTCGGCCCTATAAGCCAGTTGCTCGACCTGAATCATGGTGACAGGATGGACTATCTTGTCTCGATGTCACCGGCGGTGAACCATTCTTCGGAAGGTATTTATATAAACAATACCCTCATAAGGACGGTAAGGGGCAAGACCATACTTCTGCAGTATGATGTGACCACTCCCCGTCCCTACAGCCGGCTGCAGACTGTGTGCGGTACCCGAGGGTTCATTCGAAAATACCCTGTTGCCTGTGCGGCTGATGATTCAAATGGCCAGCTCGAAGGAGAGGCTCTGGACGCTCTGTTAAAGGAATTCCGCCATCCCTATGAACTTGAATACAGAGCGGACGCCGAGCGGCTCGGGGTGGAAAATATAATGAACTATATGATGGACCGTCATTTGGTGAAATGTCTTCAGAAAGGACTGGTCCCCGATATAAATGTATATGATGCAGCCGCGTGGTCATGCATAACAGAACTGAGTGAAACATCCGTCCGTAAAGGTGGAATTCCTGTGAAGATTCCCGATTTCACCCGAGGAAGATGGGAATAGCTCATTTTAACTATCCTATTGTTGAACTATAGTCATAACTTCGCCATTATTACTAACGTAAGTCCAAAACTGTCTTAAAATACATTAGTGAATATCATGTGTCCAAATTGGAAAACCTTATTGCCGCTAAGCGTTACGGCCGCAATATTTTTTAATGCTTGTCAGGGAACCGCCATCGATAACAAAGAATCATCGGCTAAATCCGACACAACCTCCGTGATCTCAGAATTCCAGCTGCAGGAATCGATATTGACTGCTTCTGAAAGTTATCGTATTACATCCTCCGATGAAGATTCTACTGTCTATTATTTGTCTTTAAGCTCTTCTGTACAATGGCCTGAATCTCTTGGCAAACATAAAATACAGGCATTACGCGATACAATAATAAGCATTGCATTCGGCCCGACAAAATACGATGACGTCAGGAATGCGATCAAAGCAAGTGTCACCGATGTCTCTCAATTCGGTCTAGGAGACAAGATTGAAAGAATTGAATCTGTTCCTGACAGCATAGCTCCAAATGAATTATACTCAAACAGAACCGTGCAGATGGTGGAATGTACTGAACAGACCGTAACCTATTCCGCCGCGTGGTCAGAATATCTGGGAGGAGCTCATCCCAACTCCGGTGCGACACCTTTTACGTTTGTCCTCGCTTCTGACAGTATAGTTAATATGAATTACCTGTTTAAGCCGGGAGCCGAAAAAGAATTATTGCCAAAAATTCTTGAATCCCTGGCAATGAATTACTCAATGTCGGTAGAAGAACTGAACAATGCTCTTCTTAATTCACCGGCTTCCGTGACGGGGAATGTGTATATTCTGAATAACACCATTGTATTTCATTATAATCCCTACGATATCCTGCCATATTCCTACGGAGCGTCGGATGCTTACATAATTCCCTACGAAGTTGCCGACCTGCTGACTCCTCAGGCAAAGAAACTTCTTATCGACTAAAAAGTTATAAATAATGATATAAGATAATTGCCGGATTTTTGATCCGGCAATTATTTTATCACTATTAGCTGTTATTTGACTTCGATTTTGGCTTTACGAAGCATGATATATTGAGAGGGGGTATCAGTGCACAGTCTGACAATGGAATCATTCTCCATATCCATCCTGACAATCGAGGGTAGGATTTTACGTAGAGCGTCTTCGGTCGCCATATTGTCACACGCCATTTCTGTCATCATTCCATCGCCAAACATAATGGAATCGCCTTTAATTGCAATCGAGCCATTGAATGAATTACAATTGGTCATGATGCTGTAGGTTGAATCCGAGAATATGAAATATTGGCTTCTTTCGGGGATTTCCTCCGTAGGAGTGACTTTGACGGAGTCATTTAATGAGATATTCTCTATAAACCACTGTCCGTTGAGGTTTATATCAGAGCTGTCGGCGGTATTATTTACCGTCGCCGAGTTTTCATTCGCCGGCTTGGTGTTTCCAGTGCAGCCTGCCAATGTGGATATTAGAAGCAGGCATGCAGTAAATTTTATATTCATCATGAAGTTGAAATTATATTACATCCTCAAATTTAGCGAAATTTTCAGAGGAAGCAAATAATCTGTTCGATCTTCTGCATAAAATATGTTTAGCAGTAAAATATATTTGCTATGTTATAGGATAATTATAGGTTTTTTATTGAGAATTTTCGTAAATTTGCGGCGATTTTAAGCAAAGTGACACTTAACGTAGAATTATACGTCCAAAATGAAAGTAATGAAATTCGGCGGGACTTCAGTAGGAAGTCCGGAGAGAATAAGGAGTGTGGCCGGCCTTATTACTAAAGATGACGGCGACATAGTGGTTCTCAGTGCAATGTCAGGAACAACAAATCAGCTTCTCGAGATTGCGGATTATATGAACAAAGGAAATGCGGTGGGCGCAGCGGAGACACTTGAACGTTTGCGCGGCAAATATGCCGGAGTCGTGAAAGAGCTTTTCCCTGAAAATAACGAATGGACCGCGAAAGCAAATTCGGACATAAAAGAGAACATCGATGCAATCACATCTGAAATCTCTTCTTACAGCGGTCAGCAGAGTGAAAAAAATATAGTAGCTCGTGGAGAACTGATGTCCACGTCCCTTATGCTCAACTATCTCCTCTCGTGCGGCGTCAATGCCAAAATGCTTCCCGCACTTGATTACATGACCGTAAATGCATCCGGCGAGCCGGATGCAAAGGAAATATCGGCGAAACTTTCGTCATTGCTCTCTGAAATCGGGGCTGCCAAGGTTTATATAACTCAGGGATTCATCTGTCGTGATCCTGAAGGGAACATCTCCAATCTACAGCGTGGAGGCAGCGATTATTCCGCCTCTCTTGTAGGAGCTGCTACGGGTGCCGATGAGATCCAGATATGGACCGATATCGATGGAATGCATAACAACGATCCTCGTTTCGTAGAGAATACGTCGCCTGTTAGGGAACTTCACTTCGAAGAAGCTGCCGAGCTCGCTTATTTCGGGGCTAAGATACTCCATCCGACTTGTATTCTTCCAGCCAAGCTTTCCAATATTCCCGTGCGTCTTCTTAACACAATGGAGCCTCTGGCAGAAGGTACTATGATCCATAATGCCAGTCCTGACCACAAAATCAAGGCAGTGGCCGCAAAAGACAATATAACCGCCATTAAAATCAAAAGTAGCCGCATGCTTTTGGCCTACGGATTCCTCAGTCGCGTTTTTGAGGTATTCGAGCGCTACAAGACATCGATCGACATGATTGTAACCTCAGAGGTCGGCGTGTCTGTGACCATTGACAATGAACAGTATCTTCCCCAGATACTTGCTGAACTTAAAACGCTCGGAACCATTACCGTTGACCGTGACATGGCAATTATTTGCGTGGTTGGAAATCTGGAATGGAAAAACAAGGGTTTTGAAGCTGCTGTTGTCAATGCGTTGAAAGATCTTCCCGTCAGAATGATATCTTATGGTGGCAGCAACTATAACATCTCTTTGCTTGTCCGCAAAGAAGATAAAGTTAAGGCACTTTCGCTTCTGAGCGAATATCTCTTTAACAAATAATTCCCCTATCAATGATGAACCCATTACTTAGAGAGATAGCTTCACGCGAAAATCTGCCTACGCCGGCTTATTTTTATGATTTGTCGTTGCTCGGGAGAACTGTGGAGGCTATAAAAAATTCCGCTGCCGATCCCCGTTTCAAGGTTCATTATGCTTTGAAAGCCAATACGGATCCTGTTATTCTGAAAATCCTTTCAAATGCAGGTTTCGGCGCCGACACAGTGAGTGGCGGTGAAATAAGAATCGCACTCGAAAATGGCTTTATTCCATCCAGAATCGTCTATGCAGGGGTCGGTAAATCCGATGCGGAAATCGACTATGCTCTGGACGTTGAGATAGGTTGTTTCAATGTTGAATCATTAGAAGAACTTGAGGTAATAGCCGAGAGAGCAAAACGAAAGGGTAAAAAAGCTCCTGTCGCACTGAGAGTGAATCCAGAGATTGATGCGCATACTCACCATTTTATAACGACAGGTCTTGCTGAAAATAAGTTCGGAATACCGATGAGTCTTCTTGACGAAGCGGTGGCCTATGCCTCAGGAAATGATTCATTGGATCTGCGTGGTCTGCATTTCCATATAGGTTCACAGGTTACCATAGCTGAACCGTTCGTTCTACTTTCCCAACGAATAAATGAGCTCCAGAAGAAATATGAAGCGATGGGAGTGAAGTTCGCCACAATAAATGTTGGCGGGGGGCTTGGTATCGATTATGAGGATCCGGACCGAAATCCTATCCCCGATTTTAAAAGCTACTTTGAAGCTTTCGCTGAGAATCTTGATATACGGTCAGGTCAGGAGATCCATTTCGAACTCGGGCGCTCCGTCGTTGCGCAGTGCGGTTCGCTTCTGACGAAATGCCTTTTCGTAAAGAAAGGAGTTGAAAAACGTTTTGTGATAACCGACGCCGGCTTCACGGATCTGATTCGTCCGGCTTTCTATGGCGCATATCATAAGATAGAGAATCTTACGTCCACATCAAACGAGTCAGAGATCTATGATGTTGTCGGACCGATTTGCGAATCTTCCGATGTGTTCGGTGAAAAAGTATCGTTGCCGGTGACTCACCGCGGCGACATTCTTGTCCTTCGTTCCGCAGGAGCTTACGGTGCCGTTATGGCGATGCAATACAATGGTCGCGCGTTGCCGTCTGCAATTTATTCCGAGTGATGCTCGGTAAATATAGAAGCAAGAGGGCCTGTCTGTAAATCAGACAGGCCCTTGATAATTTAATCGATAAATCTTTTGGTCAGGTCCTGATAGCAGTCAATTCTGCGGTCTCGCAGGAACGGCCACCAACGTCTGACCTGTTCACTGCGTTTCATGTCTATCTCTACAATGGCGCAGGCCTCTTTTGTTTCCGGAGCCTCATAGAGCAGTTCTCCCTGCGGGCCCGCAACGAAACTGCTGCCCCAGAAAAGAATTCCGTTTGTCATGCCCGATGGATCGACTTCATGCCCTACTCTGTTTACCGTCACTACCGGAAGCCCGTTGGCAACGGCATGTGCCCGCTGTACTATCATCCATGCCTGTCTCTGGCGTGCTTGTTCTTCATTTGTGTCTGAGGATTCCCAACCTATCGCTGTCGGGTAAATCAGTATTTCTGCTCCTTTCATAGCCATCAGTCGCGCTGCTTCCGGATACCATTGGTCCCAGCAAACAAGCACCCCGAGACGCCCCAGTGAGGTATCTATCGGTTCAAAACCGAGATCTCCCGGTGTGAAATAGAACTTTTCGTAGTAGGCCGGATCATCGGGGATATGCATTTTCCGGTACATTCCGGCGATTGTTCCGTCCTTCTCAAAAACAACGGCCGTGTTATGATAGAGTCCCGGCGCTCTGCGCTCAAATAACGACGTTACGATCACTGTATTGGTTTCTTTTGCAATCGAAGCATAGAAATCTGTTGGCTCCGAGGGAATCGGTATTGCCAGGTCGAACATATCGACATTCTCGGTCTGGCAGAAATATAACGAATCATGCAATTCCTGATTTACGATCAGTTCGGCTCCCCGGGAAGCGAGGTCACGGATATGAGCCGCAAGTACTTCTCTGTTATGTTTGATGTCGGCTGTCTTTGACAGCTGAATGAGTCCTATTTTTAATTTTTTATCAGTCATATTGAAAGGATTTGCCATGGCATCTGCATTGTCATGCAATGAAGCGAGCCATGTTGTTTTATAAGCGCTTTGCAATCTACGGCAACGACAGGGACATCGAAAGCAATCCTGAGCATCTGAAGGGCCATGGAATCTTTCTTAGGTTGTCCGTATGTCGGCATGATGACTGCGCCAGGCAAAGCAAGGAAATTGGCATAGGTCGCCGGAAGCCTGTTGCCCTCCTCGTCATATATGGCATCGGGAAGAGGGAGTCTGATGAGATTGAAAGGATTCCCGGCAATCGTCCTGGCCTGTTTCAGCTCCTTTTCCATGAGATTCAATTCCTCGAAATGTTCATCTTCGGGATCATCGCATCCGGTAAATATTATCGTGTTTCCCGGTGCGAAGCGGGCGAGGGTGTCTATATGGGAGTCCGTGTCGTCGCCGGCAAGATACCCATGTTCAAGCCAGATACATTTCTTGGCTCCGAAAACTGCCAGAAGATAATGCTCTATTTCCTCCCGGGAAAGCGTGGGATTGCGGTTGGGTGACAACTGACAGGTTGCGGTCGTCATGATAATCCCTTCGCCGTTCGATTCAATGCCGCCCCCCTCAAGCACAAAATCCTGTCGGTTTTCCAGAGGTAGAGAGATCAGGTGGGTATCCGACATGGATCTGACAACCATATTGTCAAGGTTGGAAGCGAATTTCTGACCCCAGCCATTGAATCGGAAATCAACAGGAAAATACTGTCCCCCGTCGCCGATTACGGAAAGAGGCCCGTAGTCACGCGTCCATGTATCGTTGGTCGGCGCCTGAAAATAGAATATCTTTTCTGACGGAATATCCCTGAAACACGCTGCGGGCTCCGATATGTCGGGCGCAATGACAACAACCTTTGACCGGGGAATGATTGCCTTGACAATTTCACGGAAGCAGTCGCGCACTTCTTCAAGCATATATGCCCAGTCAGTCAACGCATGGGGCCATGCCATAAGGACTGCCCCGTTCATTTCCCATTCGGCCGGTAAGCGGCGCTGCCCGGTACTACTCTGAGTCATAATCGTTCAATGCGTTCCAAACATCATTCTGCGAATCCAGATATTCATCGCAGTAATCAAAAAAGCCATTCTTCTCCGAGCTGCCCATTTCTTCACACCACTTACGGTAGGCAGCTTTGAGTTCGGCGTCCTCATGTAGATTTTTTTTGAATTCCGACTCGGCTATATCTATGCTGCCGTATTCGGATAAATACCTGTTAAATACTTCAATAATGTCATACATGTCACAAAGATAAGAAACTTTTTGGATATACCTGACGTTATCTAAATAAAACTCGACTATTTCTTTGTAATTATGAAAAAATTATTTCCTTTACTGGCTTTAATCCTATTATTGACAGGATGCAGTCCATACACGCTTGTCAATAGTGAAACCTACAATGGCGCCGATCTGAGAGCTTATTCCACATTCCGCATCATAACTCCCGACGAGGGAAAAATGGTGCCCGGCATGACTTATGTGACCTACCATAACATTGCCGCCGCCATAAGGGAACAGATGGATGAACGCGGCTATACGGAAAGCCCCGATTCACCGTTGCTTATCAACATAGGCATCACTACCCATCGTGAAATACAGACGGAACCCCTGATCGATAACTATTATCCTTGGGCCGGCCCCGGTCCTGTCCCCGGATATTATCCGTTCTTTATGTATCCCAGACAGTATTATTGGCCAGCATACAATCCTAACGCACAAGTCATAACCGGAATATACAAGGAAGGCGTCCTAACCATGGACATGGTGAACATCCAGCAGAAAATCCCCCTGTTCTCTGCTTCAGTCGCGACCGTGCTTGAAAACGGAAGCATGAGCCAGTTCCGTAATCTCAGCGGAATCAACGAGGCAGTCCAGACTCTTTTCTCTAAATTCCCTGTTCCGCTTCTTCCACAATACAGAGGGAAGTAAATTCCTTGACAAGGGTGAACTTTACATCCTTGTCCTGTGTTTATGTGATATAACGATATGATATAATAGTGTCCAACAAACAAACCTGACATAATTATGAAGACTGAAGTATTCACCCAACCAAAACTCCCTTACGCACCCGACGCTCTCGCACCGGCTATATCTCAGGAAACGGTCGATTATCATTACGGGCGTCATGAAAAAGCATATATCGAGAATCTTAATAAACTTATTGAAGGAACCGAATATGCGGACATGGACATAGAGGATATAATCCGGGAGTCGGAAGGTCCTATCTTCAACAACGCTTCGCAAGCATGGAACCATATCTTCTATTTCTTCACCTTCTCTCCCGACGGTCCCACAGAACCGGAAGGAGAACTCCGCAAAGCCATAGACAGGGATTTCGGATCTTTCGACAATTTCAAGAAAGAATTCGTTGATGCCGGAGTCAAGCTATTCGGCAGCGGCTGGGTGTGGCTTTCGAGAGATCAGGACGGCAAGCTTTTCATAACCCAGAAATCAAACGCCGGCAATCCGCTTACCGACGGCCTTACTCCGATCCTGACATTCGATGTCTGGGAACATGCCTATTATCTTGATTACCAGAACAGACGTGCTGAAGCCCTAAACAAGCTCTGGGATATTGTTGACTGGGAAATTGTAGGCAACCGTTATCAATGATTTTGAGTCATACGAGCAACAGAATAAATACTTTAAGCATAATGTGATGAATGGATGCAGGGGTACTCGTGAGAGCGCCTCTGTTTCTTTTCATTAAAAATCAGTCGATAGCACTGTTCTTAGATTTTAATTCCGTAATTTTGTTATCAGATAATCGCTTGCCAAACCTTAGAAGTAAAATTACTGACAGAATGAGACCAATGAGAAAAGCCCAACGTCAGCGAGACGGAAAATGGGCGTTAGAAGTTTTCGATAAAGCTCCCTATGTCACAGTCAGCATGGTCAGGCCCGACGGAATTCCCTATGGTCTGCCATTGTCGCTCGTGCGCAGGGATGACAGTGTGTTCTACTTCCACTGCGCTCATGAGGGAGAAAAGCTCGAGTGCCTGAAAAACAATCCTGTTGTCAGCCTTTCGGCCGTAAGCAAATGCACTCCGAAATATGAGGAAGAAAAAAACAACTTCACGGAATATTATCATTCGGCGGTTGCTGTAGGTCGGGCGGAGATTGTAGATGACGATAACGAGAAAACGGAGGCCTTACGTTTGATTTGTGAACGGTTCCTGCCCCGGTATATGGATCATTTCGACGAAGCTGTGGGACGCAGTCTGAATATGACCGCAATTGTGAAAATAACGCTTACCGAAGCGCCCGTTGGAAAATGCAAGCCGTGATTTTGGAAACAACATAACAGAAACGATTTTTAAATAACATGTTTATGAAAAATTTCAAGCCAAAGGCCTGGATACTGCCCCAGCCGGTACTGATCATAGGCACGTATAATGCCGACGGTACTCCGAATGCAATGAATGCCGCCTGGGGTGGCCAGTGGGATTATGAGGAGATCTTCATATCTCTGGGTTCGCATGCGACAACAGACAATCTCAACCGCTGTGGAGAATTCACCGTAGCGTTTGCGACTGAGGAAACCCTTGTGGCTTCGGATTATGTCGGATTGGTCAGCGCCAGGAAACAGACGGACAAGGTTGAACGCACCGGCTGGAAATCCGCAAAAGGAGAGCATGTGAACGCACCCGTCTTCGGTTGCTTCCCTATGACGATGGAGTGCTGCGTCAAGGAAAAGATCCACGAGTCAGCAACGGGATATTATCTGGTAGCTGAAATAGTCAACATAGTCTGTGATGAGAAATATCTCGGTGATGACGGCAAGCCTCAGATAGAAAAAATGGACCTGATAACTTTCGATCCTATCCATAACGGATACATAGCCCTTGGCCGGCGTGTAGGAAATACGTTTCACGACGGGCTGCAATTGAAGTCCTGATAAGAGTCCATAAAACAAGAATCCCGATTGGCCGACAGACCGATCGGGATTCTTGTATTTTATGTTTATTTGCTCAGTCCGAGAGATATTCCAGATCTGAAGCCGTGTATCCGTGGGGAAGTTTGTGACCATCGACAATGATGACAGGTGTGGCTGTCAGCCCGGTGGCTTCTCTCCATTTGTCCTGTTTGGCGAATTCCTTCAGCACTTCGTCTGCGTTCGGGTCAAGACCCATATCGCTGAAGAACGATTCGCCCTGATCCATTCCACGGCCATACCACTCAGTCAGCAGTTGCCATGTCTTTTCCGGTCCTTCCTTCAGGAACGCGGCGATGATATAGCGGTTTATGATGCTTTTGCCCGGTGAGAAATATGTCATTGTATAACGGATGGAGGCGTCGGGGTGTGAAGCGAGGAATCTGTTGAGCTCCTTATGGAGATTTGCGCAGTGGGAGCAGTAGGGATTTGAGAACACTGTTATTTTCGGGTGTCCCCCCTTCTCTTTGCCGAAGACCATGGACGACTGCAGCTCCGGAGTTTTGTCAAGCTCGGGAGATTTTCTTATAAGTAGCCGCATGACGTCGGGAAGCAGTCGCAATTCATTATATTCCTCGCATGAAGCATGTTCTTTTATCGCACGTCCTATTTCCTCCATGATATAGCTGATCGCAAAGATCGCTACGGCATAGAATGCGAACATGGGAATTATATTTATCGATAACAGATCGCCCTGGCGATAAACTCCTCCCAGGAGATATATGGCAGCCTGCGCCCACATCAGGGTCAGAACAATCAGACACAGCGTGCACCATGTCCTGGCCTGCGTTTTCTGATACCAGACGCTCCAGAAACTGAACAGCAGTCCGACCGCGCTCAGCAGAGCCATACTTGACATGAGCGCGGGAAACAGCAGGAGAACAAGAGTGTTGACTATGAAGAATCCCGCGCCGATCTCGCTAAGCGTGACCATGCCGAGTATTGTGGAAGCCTCTGTCAGTTTCGGGCTGTCGCAGCGACTTGATTTTATCAGGCCGCAGAGATGTTCGGCAACCGGATTTTCTATGTGCAGCTGTTTCAATATCAGCAGATAAGACACATAGATTCCGGCAAGATTTATCAGCAGTGCCGCTATGCCCCACCATCCGAGCTCGAAAGAGCCGGAATTCACAATGGAAATGACCACAACAGCGAGTGCGATGACTGCCAGGATCCCCTTTGCCTTCGCCGCTCTCTCAATGAAATGGTTATGACGGTAACCCGTTTCGCCCGATGAAGCGTCGGGTGTTCCCTTGAGTGCAACACCATCCCAGCCTTTGAGAAAGTCCTGATATTTGATTCTGAGTCTCTTCGAGCCGGCAAGATATGTCACCATCCCGTCGGAGACATTTTCAATTATGACGAATTCTTTGTCATAGACGGCCAGTGACGGCACGGGAATCGGAGTATGCTCCGACTCATCCTTTTCAAATCTCAGGGCTTTGGTCGGGATTCCGTACTCATGCAGCATCTCGGCCAGCCCGTACATGGAATTTTTGTAAGGGTTGCCCTGATACACCGCCCTGCATCCTGCCGCCGTGTGAGGCACGTGGAGGCTTGAAAGATAACGTGAAAGTATATTACGCATTGCTTTTCAGTTTTGTGTTCGCCGGTCAGTCGCAGTCCGTAGGGCGCCGTATGTCGCAAGCGCCTCCGTCGGCATTGCTGGTGTCATCTTCCGCAACTCTGATATCTTTCATTTCGTCAAGCGATACATCATTTCCCTTTTTACTCTTTTTGTGTGTCATAGTTCGTGTCGTTTAAATAATCTTCTTTATAGGGGAAACAATCGGCAATAGCCATTGTTCACTATCCGAAATTTCATATCTTTGTTCAAAAATAACCATAATGACACTTCAGGAAGCCATTCGTCAGCGCCATTCCGTGCGCCGCTACAGAAAAGAACCTCTTTCACCGGAACAGGTCGATGCGTTGCAGAAGAAGATCTCTGAAATCAACGCCGGAGGCGCATTTCATTTCCAGCTTGTTACGGGAGAGCCAAAGGCTTTTACCGGACTGTTTGCTTACGGAAAGTTCAGTGGTGTGGAAAACTATATCGTTGTAGCCGGCCGTCGCGGACATGACTTCGAAGAACGCGCCGGTTACCATGGCGAAGAACTTGTTCTGCTTGCGCAGGCCCTCGGGCTAAATACGTGTTGGGCCGGTCTCAGTTACAGAAAAATTGACGGAACTTTCTCTTTGGAAAAAGATGAGAAGATTCTCGCTTACATAGCGCTTGGATATGGAGTGACACAGGGAGTTGACCATAAACGAAAAACCGTCAGTCAGGTCAGCAACTATGCTCCGGAAATGCCCGACTGGTTCCTCCGTGGAGTGAAAGCCGCCCTTCTGGCTCCTACCGCCGTCAACCAGCAGAAATTCCGTTTCGACTGGCTTGGAACCGATGCCGAAACGGGGCGCGGAATTGTCAGTGCCTCCCGTCAGTTTTCGCTTGTCGGCTATACCCGAATCGATCTCGGCATCGCCCGCCTCCATTTCGAACTTGCCGCGGGGCCGTCCAATTTCGTCTGGCAGTCCTGACACTCCGCTTTTTCGCGCCATGCGAGTGAAAACATTTGTGATTCAACATGCTGAATAATGATCCCGTATTTGGCTAAAGAAATAAAATGATTATCTTTGCGGAAAATGAACCGACATTATCCGCAAAGATATGAAACATCTCCCCTCTTCCATTATATTTTTCCTGCTTTTGGCAGTTTCAGTTTCCTGTGGTCGCAGGAATGACAATCTGGATTGCGCCCGGCGGCTTATGGACTCTATGCCCGATTCGGCGCTGACCATTCTGCAGTCTGTTGACACTTCAACTCTTTCCTCGCCGTCGGATAGAGCCGCCTACTCATTGCTGCTTTCCCGGGCGCTTGACAAGAATTATATGGATCTGACATCCGATTCGATTGCCCGCATAGCCTATAATTTCTATTGCATTGAAGGTCATGGGACTGATGACGAGCGAATGGAAGCTGCGTATTCCATGGCGATTATCTGCAGCAATGGCGGCAATGATCTTGAAGGACTCCGCTATGCCAAGGAAGCAGAGCTTTACGGAGAGAGCTCAAAGGATTTTCTCACACGCGGCCTTATCTACAGATTAGAACGTGATCTTGTTTCAAAATCAAGAAACAACGGATTAGCCTTGACATATATAGAGCAAGCCCTTGATTGTTTTAAGCTTTTATCTAACAATAAATATTATAATTTTGCATTGATTGATAAGGCTAATACTCTTTCAAATCTGGGAGAATATCTTAAAAGTTTAAATTTATTGGATAGTCTTTCGAAGACAACAGATGATGTTGTTTTAATGAATATGATTAGCGATGCCAGTATTATCCCTCTAATAGGTCTTTCAATGAAAGATAATGCAAAACTTATTATTGAAGAAAAAATCAAAAAAAGCCTTTGGACATTAGTGCGCAGGAGTATGCCTTACTCGGTAAGCTTTGTTATTTGGAAGGAAATATCAGTGAGGGAGATAAACATATCGAATATGCTTTTGAGAATTTAAAAGATTTCCCAGATAGCATAGCTTATTTTAATGCGAAAATTGCAAAATACACATTTATGAAAAATAATGATTCCTTATTATTATATTCTCAGGCTAAAAACGATCTTATTTTCAATTTCAATTCTAAAGAATTTGATGTCAAATCTGTTTTACTCTCTGATCAGAATGAGACTGTCAAGATTCTTCATCTTAGAGATAATATAAAAGGATTAAAGCAAAATATTATTTCCCTTTTTATCGTATTCACGATTATTATCTTGGCCCTAATATCATATTTATATTTTTACAGAACGAAACTTACTTCAGAAAAGAAAAAATTTGTTTATGAACATAATTCACAGATAAGTAATATCAGCTGTCAATATAAGAATAGATATTTTAAAGACATTAATAATCTCTTATCTTTAAAATTAAATGTGTTAACTGATGCAAGCCATATAAAGGATATGTTCGATGAAGCTTGGTTTGAAGATGTAGCTGCTTATATTGATAAAACCGAAGACAACACTTTCTCTAATTTAATAAAAGCTTATCCGGATTGCAAGAAACTGGATAAAGAAATATTTATCGTATCTCATGTAGGAATTCCTATAGATATAAGTTGTATTGTTTTTGATCTATCACGTGAAAATTTTAACAATAGAAAAAGTAGATTGAAGAAACAGATATCCACTCGTTTTAATCTCAAAGACTATAAATTTGGTGATAAATTGAAGCCGACTTAAGATGCAGACACGGTAATGAGTTGTAAATCAACAAATTATCCGTCTAAAGGTTAAGGCTATGAATATTAAATAATTAGAAGCTGATATTTAAATATTTTATATCAAAGCAGTAAGCGTCTGAAATACAATCTATTATAATATGAATATGATCTTTAATTGATACAATATAATTCATGCTTTTTTTGAAATTTCATCAATCATAGACATAACTTTGCAAATAAAAAATAAAATGAAAAAGTACCTTTTGTTATTAGCATTTTTGAGTGTTGCAATCGCTTCTATGACTGCAGAGAGTATTATCACCCCTACAAGTAAAAAAGTTGAACTCCAGAGCAAGGAAGGAAAACGATATAAACCGCGTAGTGTTGTTTCTCCCGTCGTGCAATGTTGGTTTGATAACGGTTACCTGGTCTTTATAGTAGATGAAGGTGAGTCGATTGAAACAATAAAGCTTACAGATCTCTCCACTGGAAATGTCACACTGGAAAATATCGCTTCCGGAACTCGTCAATATACTATGTATATCGGGGCGTCTTCCGTTAATATTGAAGTCACTCTCGCCGATGGAAGCGAATATGAAGGAACGTTTATTCAGTAAATAAAAAAGCATGGCCATGCTATATCCTTTAACTATTTAATCAAATTTAAAAATGAAAAAAATCATCATTTTAGTCTCAGTGTTTACGGCTGGTTTTGCTTCAGATGCTTATGCGGCTGTTAATTTTACTTCAACTTGCGGAGAAAAAACAGTCACTGTTAGTCAGGAGAATATGTCCTATGAGGAATATAAAGAACTTCTTGACGAAGTTAACAAAGCCCTTTGCGATGGAGAATCAATAGGAGATTGGACGCTCGTAGGAAACGATCTTGTTGCTGAAGAACCCTAATTATCTTAAGTCTTGTAGCGATTTCTCTCTGTCGCTATGGGACTTATTAAATCTTTTGAATATGAAAAAAATACTTTTTTTAATTTCGTCGTTGTTTATAGCCGTTAATTCGATGGCAAACATGACTGTTCTCGATACGTCGTACGTTGATGTCGTCTATCGATATACTGTAATCGACACAATCAAACAGCAGAAAAAAGAAATAATGGATGTGACGTTGGTCGGGAAGAATTTCGTAAAGTATCAGTCATGGGGAGCAATTCTTGTTGATTCGGCATGGGTAGAAAAATACGGAGAAATACGCAACTGCAATAACAATGAAGAAAGGCGCTTCTATAATGCACTTAGCAAACAATTTAAACCTCATATTACTTTTCTTATTAAAGATCTTTCAGCTAAATCTCTATTTTATAAAGAATTCATCGGAGACTTCCTTTATTATTACGAACCCCTCCCCGAGTTCAAATGGGTCATAAGCGAGGATAACACGAAAGAACTTCTCGGATATCAATGCAGAATGGCAACAGTCGATTTCCGTGGCAGGCACTGGACCGCATGGTTTGCCGAAGATCTGGCGATTCCGTTCGGGCCCTGGAAATTCGAAGGGCTTCCCGGGATGATTCTTGAGATGTATGATGATTCGGGCACTCATCGTTTCGAGGCAACGGAAATCATAAACAATCGATGTGAGATTAAAAAGCCTACTCAAAATTATATCGATACGTATTATTTTGAAACTACCCGTGAACGTTTCAACAAGTCAAAGATGGAATACTGTCTCGATCCGGTCACCAAGCTGGTTTCCAACGGAATCATGACCACTCCAACTGACAGCGAAGGCAATCCGAAAGCGCCCGTACGCCGCCGTCAGTTCTACAACCCTCTCGAACTGGAATGATTCCGCTTAGAGGAACCGAGAGCCTGTATCATCACATTTTTGATTTAGAAATAGATTTATTATCTTTACCGAATAACCGACATTATCCGCAAATTTATGAAACACATACTATTGTTTATTCTGTTGATCGCGGTGGCATTGAACGGACAAGCCAAATTTTCCTATGTTTATGGGAAGGATCCTGATATGACACCTGTCGATACCTCATATATAGATGTAATTTTCAATTATGAAGTTACGGATACGATCCTGAAAAAATCGCGATCTCTTCAGAATGTTGTACTTATCGGAGACAGCCACATAAAATATATGTCTTGGGGTGTGATATTAGCCGATTCAGCATGGAGCAGCATTCCATTGAATGAGCGAATGCCGGAGACTGAAGCGGTAAAGAAAAGATGGTTTCAGGTATCATCTAAATTTAAAACCAACAGCGATTATATAATTATAGATATCAATAATAAGAGTCTATATGACAAAAAATTCTATAGTGCAACATCCTATTATTATGAGGAGGCATTGCCTGAATTTGAATGGAGAGTGAATGATGAAATATCAGATACTATAATAGGTTATCCGTGCAAGACAGCCGAATGCTCTTTCCGCGGACGTCACTGGAAGGTTTGGTTCTCCGAAGAGCTGCCGATGCCCTACGGTCCATGGAAATTTCACGGTCTGCCCGGCATGATCCTCAAGGTTGAGGATATTTCCGGCGCCCATAAGTTCGTTGCCGAAGAGATTGTAGATAACAAATGTCAGATATGCAAATATCTGAAAGAGCCGATAAATTATTTCCGGACAACCCGCGAGCGAGATCTCGAGGAACATGAGGATTATGCAAAAAATGCAGCAGCTATGCTTGTGCAGATGGGAATGCTCAGCAATCCCGTAGATAAGGATGGCAATCCGTTGCCTCTGCCCAACCGCCGTCTGTTATACAATCCGCTCGAGCTGGAATGAACCCGCTCCGACATACAGTCTGCCTGCTGGTTTTTCTGATCGCGCACGCGCTGACGGCGTGGGGCGGAGTGACTCTGACCGGTTACGTCACAGATTCCGTCGGCGAGACCGTTCCCGGAGCTCTGGTCAAGGTGTATGCCACACCCGCTTCAAAATCCATGCTTGTCTATGGAGCGGCATCACCGGAAGGAGAATTCAGACTGACTTTGCCGGGCGATTACAGCAATGTGACCGTGAAGGTCTCGGCGGTAGGATACAGAACGGAAACAATGCAGGTATCGGTAGGAACGCGACTGCATGTCAGGCTCTCGCCGGCACCAACTACTCTGAAGGCAATAACTGTAAAAGCGCCGGCTATCCGAGCTCAGGGCGACACGCTGATATTTGATGTGGCGGCTTTCTCATCACGTGGTGACCGGTCGATTGAGGCGGTCATCAGCCGTCTGCCGGGCATTACGGTGGATGAAGAGGGGAAAATAAAATATAACGGCGAACCGATCAACAAATTCTATATAGAGGGCGCGGATATGCTGACGGGAAATTACCGACTGGCTACAAGAAACATTTCGCCGGAGGATGTGGCGAGTGTGAATGTCTATGAGAATCATCAGCCTAAAAAGGTGCTCGAAGGAATAGAATTCAGCGAGCGGGCCGCACTCAATCTGAAATTGAAGAAAAAGAGCATGCTCAGGCCTGTAGGCAATCTTAAAGCGGGGGCAGGATATGGAGGCCGCAGGGCGCTCGGCCTCGGAGAGGGATTCGGGTTCCTTGTCTCGCCTGAACTTCAGCTGATGGGAACGCTGAAAGCAGGCAATTACGGCGACACATATTCCACGGAAGTCTCGCGCTCACATCAAAACATGGCTCCGGCCGCTCTTGCAGGCCGGTTTTTCAACCGACACCTTTTCGGTTCTCCTCCCGTTGCAACGGGACGTTACCTGCACAACAATTCGCTGATGACTTCGGCCAATGCGCTTGTCAAGAAAAGCAAGGTGACTACGTTGACCTTCAATGTCTCCTATCTTCAGGACCGCAACCGCTACGGCAGCCGGAACGTGACGGAATATTTCGGACTGGAGAACGGTCCTCTCAGAATCATCGAGGAGAACGCTTCAGTGATGAGATCAAATAATCTGTATGCAACCGCAAAAATAGAGACTAATGCCAATAATCTTTATCTTAGGGAACAGATAGGATTTTCAGGAGAATTCACCGACAACTCATATAGTCTCAGCGGGAATATGCAGGCTCGGCAGCGGTTGGGATCCAATTCTTATGGCGTACGTAACAGACTTGATCTGACTTTTCGCAGAGGCAGCCGTGTGTGGGATGTAAAATCCGACATCTCGTTTTCGAATCTCCCGGTCAATTACATACATGCGTTCAATCCCATGGCGGATACTCTGATAGTGAGTCAGAGCGTCAGCGGTTTCGCTTTCCGTTCGTCTCACTCTACTTCTTTCACCCAAATTATTTCGGAAGAATGGATGACGGGAACTGACATTTCTGTCAAGGCCGATTATGACAGGATAGGTGCTACTGACCGCGGCAGCCATCCGGCAACGGAAGATGTAACTTCTGGTTATACTATAGAGACACGTGCTGCACCATATATACAATGGAAGGGAGGCTACGGATCGGTAAGGATCGATGTTCCGCTAACGCTCTATGACATGGGCTTCCGTTACGGACAGGACCGGAAACACTTCTCTTTCCACCGTCTTTATCCGGGGGCTTCCGTGACAATGCGATATACAACGCGCTTCAAGCTGCAGAATTCGTTACGGCTCTCATATAATTCAACTCCGGGTGACATAATGGACTTCATGACGGTCCCTGTATATACTTCTTACAGAACCAGATCAACGGGCGGAACTGGTGTGCTTGGCCTGCGCAGAATGTCATCGGTTTTATTCTCAACATCCTACCGTAATCCTATTTATGGATTCAACGGCAATTTACAGGTGATGTTCAGCAGGACAAGCAGCAATGTCATGCGTTCTTCGGAGGTCAGTTCATCTCAGACTTCAGGAAGTGTGGTTGACCGCAAGAACTCTGCGGAAAATCTGAATGCAGCATTGAACCTGTCGAAATTTGTCAGTGGGATCGGCACCACGTTTCTATTTTCCGCCAATTATATAGACATGCGCACTCGCAGCGTCAGAAACGGCTCGGAAATCCGACTGAACAATTCGATCTGCATTCTCCATCCTTCATTGTCGAGTATTCTCGTGAAGGATGTGCTGACTGTAGATCTGGGGTGCGAATATGAGCTGTCGCGTCAGGCCATACGGGGAATTGGTGAACCGACACATTTGTCTAACATAACGGGAAAATATCAGATCAGTCTTTTCCCAATCAAGAATCTTCAGATTAGTCTCGGAGGTTCGCTGGCGGATATATCCATAGGGGGCGATATGCGGAAAACAGACCTGTTTCTTGACTGCAGCATGCGCTGGATGGCAGGGAAATGGGAGGTCGAACTGAAAATGAGGAATCTGACAGACAGGAAATCATACGTCATATCAAAATATGTAGGTGATGACAGTTATGTCACCACCTACATGTTGCGTCCGCGTGAGGGGATGCTTGCTGTCAGATGGAAATTCTGAGAGGAGGAGATCAACGACGTCTGACGACCGTATGGGTCTCCGTAATCACCATATCGACCGGAATGTCGAATTCGTCAGTGTCAATTTCATCGACGAGCTGGAAGTCGTAGGCGACACCGACGGTGAATGCGCTTGTCCTGGCAAGCAGCCTGTCATAATAGCCTTTGCCGCGCCCTACCCTGTTGCCCGAACGGTCGTAGGCCACAGCGGGCACAATGATCATCTCCATGCAGCCCGGATCAGTGACATCGTCGCCTGTCGGTTCCTCGATGCGGAAAGCACCCATCTGCATGCGGGTGCGTTCGAATGGTAGCAACTCAAGATCAAGTCCGTTGACGCGAGGGAGAAAGAATCGTTTGCCCCCGCTCCATTTATCAAGAAATGAGCGCGTGGAGAGCTCATCGGGAAGCGAATTGTAGATGAGAATATTATCGCTCAGAGCAAAAGCTGCGAGTTTCTCGAGCCGTGAGAATACTTTTTCAGCCGCTTCGCGGCGCTCATTTTCAGTCAGAAGACGTTTGCGGGCTCTGACCCTTCGCCTGATATCATCTTTATTCATAAACTCAACTGTTTCAGACCGGTGATTATTTTTTACTGAATTTGTCAATCGTCACGGGAAATTTCGTCGTGTGACTGCTGAACTGTTTCAGGGCCTGTTTGACAGCATTGTCGTAACGGTTAATGACTTCGTAATAGCCGGAGGTCCCGAGCACGTCCCGAGCAATCAGCGCTTTAATCTGACTAACAATCAAGTCTCTGGAAATGTTTATATAATACCATCGGGGAGCAATCGCGCCATTGTCGCGCGCATAGAATGCAAAGTCCTGAATGATAGCTTCGTCGGAAGGAAGCATGGCCAATAATGAATTAACATTTTTGGCATTTTGATGTTCGCGGCGGTGAGAATCGGCATATTTGAACGCATATTTCTGAAGAAGGCCGGCGTTGAGCACATCGATATAGTAGCTTGAGATGCCGGTGGTGTCGGTCGGCACATATATATCTGGCATGATACCTCCGCCCCCATAGACGGTTCGTCCTCCCAGCGTCGTATATGTCTGCGATGAATCGAATTTTATGCTGTCGGGGTTGAAATCCTCACCATGACGGAAGCGGTCGATGATTTCCATACTGTAGGCAGTGTTGCTGCCGAGGGTATATGGCTTCTGTATGCATCGTCCCGAGGGGGTGTAATAGCGTGCGGTAGTCAGGCGGAGAGCGCTTGCGTCGGGAAGATTGATCTGACGCTGGACAAGACCTTTTCCAAACGAGCGCCGCCCCAATATGAGTCCGCGGTCGTTGTCCTGTATAGCGCCTGCGAATATCTCGCTGGCGCTGGCGGAGAATTCGTCGAGCAGGACGATAAGTTCCGCCTCCTGAAAAGCTCCGGTGCCGTCGGCTGTTATCTCCCCTTCCATTTCATCAAGCCGGCCATGGGTAGCGACAATAGAACTGCCTTCGGGAAGGAACTCGTTGGCCATCATGACCGCAGGCTCCATGAATCCGCCTCCATTGCCGCGAAGGTCGATGATGAAACCTTTGGCTCCTTTGCCACGCAGTTCAACGATGGAATTCAAAAATTCCGAAAATGTGTTTCGGGCGAATTTGTTCACTTTTATGTAGCCGGTCTTCGGATCGGTCATGTAAGCAGCATCGATGGATGTGACGGGTATATCGCCGCGAGTGACTTCATAGGTCAACATTTTGGGAGAATTGTCACGGAATATACCGAGCTTTACTTTTGAGCCTTTTGTGCCTCTGAGAGTCTTGATGACGCGCTCGTTGGTCCATTTCTGTCCCGCGACAGTAGTGTCGTTGATGGATATAATTCGGTCTCCGGCAAGCAGTCCGGCTTTTTCCGAGGGGCCTCCGGAAATAATTTCGAGAACCGTTATGGTATCGGTCAGCATATTGAATGAAATGCCTATTCCGCTGAATGAACCGTCCAGATCTTCATTGACTGCCTGAAGGTCCTCCGCTTTTATATAGCTCGAATGAGGATCGAGTTTCGCTATTATCTCAGGAATGGAGGCTTCCAGAATGCTGTCTGTGGATATCTCGTCAACATATTCGTTCCTTACAAGCTCCATGATGGCAGCGATCTTGTCATAGACCGGCCCGTAACTCCGTTTCGATCCGAAAAAAGTTGCGCCGATCCAAATGCCGAGTGCAAGCATAAGGGCCATGATAAGCGGCATCCAAACTGACGTGATGCGACTGAATGTTTTATTCATTTTAAGGATGTTTTTATCGTTCAATTCAAATGTTGGTTTTCTTCCCCATCAAGCCGGTCAGATATCAGGAATGTGGACACACTCGATTCCGGCACGGCAAAGAAGATCGATGCCGTCCGTCATCCGGTAAAGCTCGTTGAACACCACTCTCTTGATTCCGGCCTGAATGATCAGTTTGGAACATTCGAGGCATGGCGATGCAGTCACATAAAGCGTGGATCCCTCCGAGGAATTGTTGCTGCGTGCGACCTTGGTTATCGCGTTGGCTTCGGCATGCAGTACGTAGGGTTTTGTCAGCCCTGCATCATCCTCGCACACATTTTCAAATCCTGCCGGAGTTCCATTGAATCCATCGGAAATTATCATCTGTCCCTTTACAAGAATAGCGCCTACTTTGCGTCGCCGGCAATAGGAATTTTCGGCCCATATCTTAGCCATGCGCAAATAACGGCAGTCAAGCAAGCCCTGTTTGTCCTTTTGTTCCATAATGCAAAATTAATCACTTTTTTCCGCTCCCGCATTACTTTTTATAGAATTAATGCGTTAACTTAATTAATAAATTGAATTTTACATAAAAAACAATAAATAATTCATTCCGTGATATTAAAAACCGTATAATCTTGCAAAAAAACGGAACCTAAATACTTGAAACGGGGTTACACAGATATGAAACAAATCTCCTTTATCCGTTAAAGAACTAACTACTATGCTACACAATAAATTCAGGCAACAGTTGCTCGGCATGCAGGACCATCTGTATAACTTCGCTTTTGTCCTGACGTCAAACCGAGACGATGCCAGCGATCTTCTTCAGGATACTACCTTGAAGGCGCTGGATAACGAGGACAAATATCAGGATAACACCAATTTCAGGGGATGGGTGTTTACAATAATGAGGAATATCTTCATCAACAATTACAGGCGCTCGATGAGAAGCTGTGTGTCACTTGACAATTCAGAGGATTCCTATCAGTTGAATGCTCCCGATGAAAGAACCTATCCGAGTCCGGAGAATTCATATACTGTCATAGAAGTACAGAGAGCTATCGATTCTTTCCCGATGGGCTACAGAATACCTTTCTCAATGTCGCTCGCCGGCTATCATTACAATGAGATAGCAAAACGAATGAATCTACCTGTAGGCACCATAAAAAGCCGGATCTTTTACGCAAGACACAAGATTCAGGAAATGCTCAGGGATTATGCTTTGCGATGAATGGTTTTACGGTCTCATTCATCTCCCTTAGGCAGCCGTTTGGATGCTTTTACTCCGAGTTCCCTGAGCTTTTCCGCGCGGGTTATCAGGGAGCCGGTGCCGTCGCGTAGTTTTTTCATGGCGGAGGTGTAGGCTGTCTGGGTTGCATTGATGGATTTCTCTATTTTTTCCATGTCCTGCACGAATCCGACAAATTTGTCGTACATAGCTCCCGAACGTTCGGCGATGTCTATGGCATTACGGGTCTGCCGGTCATGACGCCACAGTTGGGCCACAATTTTCAAAGAAGCAACCAGTTGAGTGGGAGACACGATGAGCACCCTCTTGTCGTAGGCTTTCTGCCATAATCCAGGATCGAGGGTAAGCGCGGCGGAGTAGGCTCCCTCGTTTGGAACAAACATCATGACGAAATCGAGTTTCTCTTTCCCGACATAGTCCTGATATTTCTTCTCGCTGAGTTCCGATATATGTTTCATTACGCTTGCAAGATGAAGTTTGCCGTAGCGTTCGCGGTCTTCCTGAGTATCTGCGTTGACATAATCCACGAAGGCGGTCAGTGAAACTTTAGAGTCTATGACCATGACTTTGTCTCCTGGATATCTGACAACCACATCGGGTCTCAGTCCGTGGCCGCTTTCATCCTGAAGCGCATTGCCTTCCTCGTCGCGCTGCATCTGAACCTCGAATTCCTCTCCTTTGCGAAGACCGGAATTCTCAAGGATCTGCTCGAGAATCAGTTCGCCCCAGTCCCCTTGAATTTTAGAATTTCCACGCAGTGCTGTGGATAGTTCGCGGGCCTCTTTCCCGATGGTCTGGTTTGCTTCGATAAGATCTTTGATTTTTTCTTGCAAAGAAAACCGTTCAGCAGATTCCTTGCTGTAAAAATTTGTCACATCGCGCCGGAATCTTTCTATGTCGTCTTTCAAGGGATTGAGCAAATGTCCGATATCTGCTGCATTTCGCGTCTGCATTTCGGTGGCCTGATTTTTCAGAATTTCATTGGCAAGCACACGAAACCGGTTTTCCGTCTGTTTGAGAATGGCTTCCTGAGTCGAAAGATTCTGTTTGACGTTTTCATCATGAAGACGTTGGGTCTGTATATTAAGCCGCTCAGAGTATTCAATTTTCGCTCTCATTGAGGCAGCTTCCTCACGCAGTCTGATGAACTCCTTCTCATCATTTGCGCTCTTCTCCTGCATAAGCGTTATTTTTTTCTCTCTTCCGTATGCGAATAAAGCCAGCATTACGCAAGCAATTGAAAGTATTATCAGTGCAATTTCCATTTTCTTTGATGTGGTTATTCTTTGAACTGCCGCCCGCGACGGCCATAATTTTGATGTAAAGATAAGAAATCATACTCTTTTTCTCAATTTTTTAAGTAACTTTGTGGCAGTTTATAAAACAGGTTCTGAATTAGAATGACCAATGTTATTGAAATAGACGGTGTTGAACTTCACTACACCTGTCAAGGTTCAGGCAAGCCACTTATTCTCATGCATGGCTGGGGATGTGACCATTCGACTGTCGCATCCATAGCTTCAGTAGCTGAAAATTACTGCACTGTTTATAGTGTGGATTTTCCCGGGTTCGGGGAAAGTCCGGAGCCCGATTCGGTGTGGGGCGTCGAAGCCTATACCAATCTTGTTGAAAAGATGGTGTCGCAGCTGCAACTTGAAGCGCCGGTGTTAATAGGGCATTCTTTCGGCGGACGTGTCGGCATACTCTATGCATCGCGCAACCCGGTGAATAAATTAATTCTTGTAGATGCTGCCGGTGTAAAACCGCATCGCTCTCTTCGATATTATTATAAGGTCTATAGTTTTAAGCTCGGGAAACGCCTGGCGCGGCTATTTTTAGGCAAAAACAAGGCGGAAGAGTTTATAGAGGCCCGAAGGCGCAAGAACGCATCGTCCGATTATGCTCAGGCAACTCCGCGCATGCGGCAGATTCTCAGCAAAGTCGTAAACGAGGATCTGTGTGACGTCATGCCTTCGATCAAAGCTCCCACTCTTCTCATTTGGGGTGAAAACGATACCGCGACACCCCTACGCGATGCAAAAGTCATGGAACGCCGTATTCCGGATGCCGGGCTTGTAAGTTTTCCCGGCTGCGGTCATTACAGTTTCCTTGACAATCCGGTGCAGTTCGCCGCTGTTTTGCGAAGTTTCCTTGCCTCTTGACTTTCTATCATATTGTAATTAAGACATATATAATACAGCTAAATGATAACTCCTTTGATTCTTGCGGCCTACATTCTGGTCCTTATTTGTGTCACAATCAATCTCTTCGCCGAGTATGCACGCGATCTGATGATGATGCAACAGAATTCCTATCGCGTTGACCGCTATTTTCGATGGCTAAAGTCATCCGGCGATACAACCTCCTATCAGCGCCTTATCGGATTTTGCGTGGCTTTTCTGGTTCTTGTCGCCTTTACTTCACAGTTATGGTGTATGGTTTTGATCGGTCTGTTTGTATCGGGCAATGCCATTTATCTGTTGTCAAGAAAATATAAGAAACCACTTGTCTGGACTAAACGCGCCCGAAGAATCTATTTCGTGATCATTCTTCTCTCACTGATTGTCGAGGGAATCATTACCGGATTTACTCTTGCCTACAGCGACGCGTCAAATCTCTATCTATATTGTGCGGCCGGAGCGCTTTTCCTCTACTGTTGCTCTCATGTGGTAACGGTCATTTCCGTAGGATTGCTTTCTCCGGTGGAAAAGATGATAAACCGCCGATATTACAATGAGGCCGCAGACATTCTTGCAGGGATGCCGTCACTGACCGTTATCGGAGTTACAGGCAGCTACGGAAAGACGAGCACCAAACATTATCTTGAAAGAATCCTTTCTGAACATTATGACGTTTTGATGACGCCCGGCAGTTTTAACACGACACTTGGCGTAATACGGACTGTCCGTGAAAAGATGAAGCCCTATAATGAGGTGTTCATCTGCGAGATGGGAGCCAAACAGCCTCATGATGTAGAAGAGATATGTCAGCTTGTACACCCCTCTATAGGAATCGTGACAGCTGTCGGTCCGCAGCACCTTGAATCATTCAAGTCGATCGAGAATGTCCAGAAAACCAAATTTGAACTCGTTGACGCACTTCCCGCCGACGGACTTGCTGTTATTAATGATGATTTTCCTTATATCGCTAATCGAAAAGTCGATAATGTGAATTGCGTTCGTTATGGAATCACCAATACCCGCAACGCAGATTATACGGCAAAGGATATTGTTCTTGACCCGACAGGAACCACATTTACGGTTGTCGGTGGAGAACGGCAACTTAGACTGCACACGAAACTTGTCGGGGAATGCAATGTCTCAAATCTCATAGCGGCTGTTATAGTTGCCATGTATCTGGAAGTTCCGGAAGAGAAGATCCGTTATGCTGTCGAGAAAATAGAGCAGGTGGAACACAGACTGAATATGAAACGTACGTCGGGCGGACTGACCATCATAGACGACGCTTACAATTCCAACCCGACAGGTTCGGCGATGGCTCTTGATGTCCTGGCTTCAATGACGTCGGGCAAAAGGATAGTTATCACTCCGGGCATGATTGAACTGGGAGAAAAGCAATATGAACTGAATCGCGATTTCGGGAAAAAGATAGCTGAGTCCGTTGATGTCGCGATTGTTGTCGGTGAATACAACCGCGAGGCTATAGTCGAGGGTATAGAAACAGTGCAATCCCCTAACCTTCGTCTGGTTAAAGCCGATTCCTTCGCAGAGGCCCAACGCGTTCTGACAGAAATCGCCAAGTCCGGCGACACGGTTCTTTATGAAAATGATTTACCTGATACATTCAAATAAGAATTAAATACAACTGATTTTTAGAGTTACTTAAATATGAAAACTAATATAGGCGTTTTTTTTGGCGGCTGTTCGACCGAACATGAGATTTCGGTGATTTCTGCCTCACAGGCAATGAGTGCTATAGATCGTTCGGTTTATGACGTGACCCCGGTCTATATCACCAAACAGGGACATTGGTACACGGGTGAAGCTCTGTTTGATGTCTCCAATTATCGGGATATTCCCTCTCTGCTTGAAAAATGTACGGAGGTATATATGGAGCCTGTGCGTGATGACTATAATCTTTATACACGTAAAAAGAAACTTTTCGGATCAAATGTATATACTACGCTCGATGTCGCTATCCCCGTACTCCACGGAGCTTATGGCGAGGATGGTACATTCGAAGGTATCCTTGACGCTATAGCAATTCCCTATGCCGGATGCAATGTGCTTGCATCGGCCAACGGTATGGACAAGATAACCATGAAGATGATTCTTCAGGCTTGCGATGTGCCGGTGGTTGATTATGTCTGGTTTACCGACAAGCAATGGTTTGCACAGAAGGACGCTCTTATAGCCAAGATCGAGAAAGAACTGGGTTATCCGGTGATCGTAAAGCCCGCTAATCTCGGATCAAGTGTCGGTATAGGCCGTGCGAAAGACAGAACGCAGCTGATAGATCGCATAAACGATGCGGAGCGCTATAGCACACGCATAATCGTGGAACACATGATTGAAAATTTGCATGAGGTCAATTGTTCGGTGCTCGGCGACTGTGATGATTATAAGACTTCAGTATGTGAGGAACCGATTAAAAGCGGCGAGATTCTTTCATACGAGGATAAATACATGGGTGGCACGAAAGGAGCAAAGGGCATGCAGGCCTCGCAGAAAAGAATACCCGCCGATCTTCCTGTAGAAGTGAGCGACCGCATCCGTTTTCTTGCCGGAGAGACTTTCCGTGTCCTTTCCTGTCATGGGGTGAGCCGAGTAGATGTAATAATAGATGCGGATAACGGCAATATCTATGTCAATGAAATCAACACGATTCCCGGCTCTCTCTCATTCTATCTTTGGGAGGCAACGGGGCTTCCGTTTGACAAGCTTATGGATACGTTGGTAAAACTTGCCTTGAAACGCAAACGTGAACAGTCAAAGAAAACCATCAGCTATGACCAAAACATCTTCGCGATGGGCGGAGGTGTCAAAGGTGGCGTCAAAGGCAAGTTGAAATGATCGACTGTCACTGACCGAAAAAAACCAAGCCGGAGCGTAAATGATATCGAAATTACGCTCCGGCTTTTATTATGGCGGTGTTGGATTTTGCGATAGATTCCCAAATCCGGTTCATATCTCTTCAGGGCTGCTCTTTGATGAACTGAACTATGATATCAAGCACATCGGGAGAGATTGTTTCGCGGATTCCGTCATATTCGGTCATTTCACCTGTAACCGCATGTTGCATGAGGTGGTTGAGCTCAGGCATCAGAATCGTTTTCGCTTGTGGAACATACTCTTTTATCACAGTCAGATTGTCGGGATATACTTGTTTGTCCTTTTCTCCGTTTATTGCCAGTGTGGGACATTTCACTTTTCCAAGATATTCACGTGGATTTAACACGAGGAAAGCATCAAACCAGGGGGCGCGTGTGCTCTGAGTCATCTTTAACGACTGAAGAATTTGCTGAGGCACCTGTAGGTCATTGTCAGTGGAAAGCTCGTCCATGTCTAAGGTAGCCACGACACCTCGCTGTACTTGACCGATAATTGTGTCAAATACGAGTTCGATCAGTTTCAGGCTATTGGCTTTGTCTGTGTCTGATAAAGTCATTTTGTCGAGGCTGTGACTGTTCTGTCTCATCAGTGTCTCTTTGCCGGAGATAGCCATTCCCGCCAATGAAACGATGAAGTCCGCCTTATCTTCAGCACCGATCATAAATGATATAGTGCCTCCCTCAGAATGGCCGAGAACCCCTACTTTGCCTATGCAGGGTATGGACCGCAGAAAGTCAAGGCCGCTAACCGCGTCGTCCTTGATTGTATATGTTGTGGCAGTAAGGTAATTTCCCCCGGATCTGCCTGTTCCACGGTCATCGTAACGCAGAGATGCTATGCCGTTGCGGGCAAGAAAGTCGGCAATGACGGCAAACGGTTTATGGTCGCAATATTCCTCGTCGCGATTCTGCGGACCGCTGCCGGTAACCATAACTACCGCCGGCATCTTTTTGCTGTCCGCTGTCATGGGGACAGTAAGTGTCGCGCTCATTATAGCTCCATCAGGAGCTGTAAAGGTAGTGTCAATGATGCTATAGGGAAATGGTGGTCGCGGAGTCTGAGGCCGTCTCTCCTCAATCGGAGAGTCAGGCGAAAGTTTTAACGGGAATGAAAATCCTTTCTGTTGAAATATACCGTCAATTAAGTTTGGTTTGATTCGTCCGCAGTAAGTCGCTCCTATCGCAGCGCAGCTTAATGATAAAGAATCAGCAGAGTAAAATGTTACAGATATCGGAATTCCCTTTGCCCCTTGAGAGGGAGAATCGAGTGTGCATAGCAAAGATCCATCCCCTGTCTCTGAAAAATTAAAGACAAGAGGGAGTTTCATTTGTCCGAAAGCAAATTCGCCTCTCCAGGCTCCGGTCAAGGCATTAGCTTCCATTAAGGGCAATACGGTAACTGCAATAACCGTAAGAATTTTTCTGAGAAGTTTGTCCATGAGTTTACGCAACTTTTATAAAATTAATCTATCTGATTCATCAGACGCGATTTTATAAAAAAAATTTCATGTATTTAGATAAAAGTCGCGTTTATGGGTAAAAAAGAGATCATCAATTAGATTGATGACCTCTTCTTTAGTAGCGGGGGCAGGACTCGAACCTACGACCTTTGGGTTATGAGCCCAACGAGCTACCACTGCTCCACCCCGCATTGTTGCGTTTTGTGAGTGCAAAATTAGTCTGTTTTTCTAAACAAACAAAATTTTTCGCATAAAATATTAGTTAAATTGTTTTAAATTCAATTCAACTTGATTTCTGTCAACTCATTTGTATATTTTAATTACATATTCATTAGATAATTGCGCAATATTTTATATATTTGTAAGAAATATTCATCAGAAAATAATATTTTGGAATGAGATTAACCGCAATTGTCATGTGCACTTCAGCTGCATTATCTTTTTTTTCTGCCAACTCTCAGAAGTTGCAGTATCCAAAAGCACCTGTATCAAACACAGTCGATAATTATTTCGGGCGCGAAGTACTCGATAAATTCCGTCCGCTTGAAAATGACACTTCAACAGCAACTCTCGAATGGGTGAAGCAAGAAAACAAAGTCACGGATGATTATCTTGCAAAAATACCCTTTCGTAATAAATTGCGTCAACGACTGACTGAACTTAACAATTATAAGAAGACCGGCTTACCTTCCCGCGAGAATGACGGTCGTTATTACTATTATGAAAATGACGGATTAAAGAACCAGTCCGTTCTTTACAGAGTGGAAAAACTTGGCGGCACTCCGGAAGTTTTTCTTGATCCGAATGCCCTTTCTGAAGATGGTACGGTTGCATTGACAGGCGTTTTTCAGAGCAATGACGGAAAATATACGGCTTATACCATTTCCCGCAGCGGGTCAGACTGGACTGAAATTTATGTTATTGACACTGAAACAAAAAAAACACTTTCTGATCATATAGAGTGGGCAAAATTCACCGGAGTTGACTGGAAGGGCAACGGCTTCTATTATAGTGCTTATCCTCGCCCTGAAAAAGGCAAGGAGTTTTCCAATGCCAACGAAAACCATCAGATATATTACCATAAGCTCGGTACACCTCAGAATGAAGATATCCTCGTTTATGATGATCCGGCGCATCCTTTGTATTTCCATACAGCCTACGTGCCTGAAAGTGAAGACTATCTCTTCGTATATGGCGGAGGTCAAGGTTTTGGATCCTCTCTGAAGGTCAAGAATCTTCTGACAGACGGCCCGTGGGAGATTATTGAGCCTTCTCAGAATTACGAGATGTCTATCCTGGGCGTTGCCGACGGCAAAGCATACATGATTACTTCAGAAGGAGCCCCTAATTACCGACTGGTTGCCGTCGATCTGAACAAACCGTCGAAAGAGAATTGGATAGAAATTGTTCCCGAGAAGAAGAATGTGCTTTCGGGCGCTCAGTTTGCAGGCGACAAACTGCTGCTTACATATCAGATTGATGCCGCGGACCATCTGTTTCTTCATGATATAAACGGAAAAGAAATCCGGGAAATCAAGCTCCCGACCTTTGGCACTGTTCATGCAAGTTCATCTCACAAATATCCGGATATTTTCTACTCGTTCAATTCCTACGTTTATCCTTCGGCCATATATAGCTATGATGCCAAAAACGGAGTCAGCACATTTATAGACCAAGCGGAAATATCAGGAATCAATCTGAGCGATTACACGACTGAACAGGTGTTCTATACATCTTCCGACGGTACTAAGATCCCTATGTTCCTTACCTACAAAAAAGGGACTAAACGCGACGGTAAGAATCCCGTTCTTTTATATGGTTACGGAGGCTTCAATGTGTCTCTTCCGCCCTCATTTTCGGCAAATCGTCTGTTGTGGCTTGAAAACGGCGGCATATATGCTGTGGCCAATCTTCGCGGAGGTGGCGAATATGGAGAGGCATGGCATAAGGCAGGTACAAAACAGGAAAAAATGAACGTCTTCAATGACTTTATCAGCGCTGCCGAATATCTCATAAAGGAAAAGTGGACTTCTCCCGAATATATCGCGATAGAGGGAGGCAGTAACGGCGGTCTTCTTGTTGGCGCCACAGTCAATCTGCGGCCCGATTTATTCCGTGTAGCAATTCCGAAGGTTGGAGTGATGGATATGATGCGCTATCATCTTTTCACCATTGGCTGGAATTGGGCATCGGACTACGGGACCAGTGCGGATTCAAAAGAAATGGCTGAGTATCTTCTGGGATATTCACCTCTTCATACCATAAAAAACGACGGCACAAAATATCCGGCCATACTCGTCACAACCGCTGATCATGATGATCGCGTCGTTCCGGCCCACTCATTCAAATATGCTGCCGCTCTTCAGGAGGCTAATACCGGAAATGCTCCGAAACTTATCAGGATAGATTCGAAAGCAGGTCATGGTGCGGGAAAACCGATGAGCAAGGTAATAGATGAGAATGCCGATTGCTTTTCATTCATCTTTTACAATATGGGTATAGACCCTTCCAAAAAGTGAGATTCAGATTTTACAATATTCTTCCGTCAAGTGTGGCCGTAATTATTTCGGTCACACTTGCTTCCTGTTTTACGGGTATAGAGAGCACTCCGAAAATCACCGCTAAAGATGTCAAGCGGGAAAATATACCCGTAAAGCCCGAGTCTCAGTATCTTCAGGACATTGCGCCGCAACCGTTTTTACAATGGGAAAACGGTAAGCTTTTTTTTGTATCGGATTCAAAATTCAAGACGATATTGGTTCCCGATCCTTATTTGACAGATTATGAGCCTGCGGGGAGTGTGGTGAAATTTGAATCATATAGGGAAGTTACGGATATTGCCGGAAACAGAGTGATAGAACTTATTTTCAGCGGAGCCTCGGGAGAAAGACTTGTCTATCGGACAACCCAGTCTTTGGCTTCGGTGGAAAAGTCCAAGGAACTCAGAATCCCATTTCTTGTAGAAATGGATGTCATAGATTCCGTCAGGTCGCGCCTTGTCGGGAATACTTATTATATAATAACGTCCTCATGGTATGACAATTATAACAAATTTTTTACAGGGCGAAAGTTTATTCCTGTTACAGTGACTGACGTATTGCCCGGCAATTCATTTTATTCCGCGATATTATGTCTGAAAGATGACTCCGGAAAATCATTTCGTCTTTTCCTTTCAGTCGGAAATGACCTGAAGTCACTGAGACGTTTTGATTCTTTGTTTTCCTTGAAGAATCCGAGAGATTCATATCCAACCATCACCGATGCCGTCTGGAGCAATATCATGAGCGGACGGGTCGCGGATGGAATGACAAAAGATGAGTGCCGTCTGGCGCTTGGCTCTCCCAAGAATGTGACTGAACAGTTCGGATACAGCGCAGTAAGAGAAATATGGAGCTATGAGAACGGGATATTCCTTATATTCGAGGATAGTATATTGCGTTCATTCAGGCAATAACCGCGATAAATGAGACTTACTTTTTTAGGTACAGGAACTTCGACGGGCGTCCCGCAGATAGGATGTTCATGCAAGGTCTGCACTTCAGGCGATCCGCGCGACAACCGATTGAGGGCGTCGGTAATCCTAGGGATAGGTGGCAAAAACATTCTGATAGATTGCGGCCCAGATTTCCGTCAGCAGATATTGCGTGCCGGCTCCCCTTCTCTGGACGCTCTTTTGGTGACGCATGTCCATTATGATCATCTGGGCGGAATTGACGATCTGAGGCCTTATTGCAAATCCGGTATCCCATTTCCTATTTACTGCAGGAATGATGTGGCTTTGAGAATAATGGAGCTTATGCCATACGCTTTCGGTCCTGACCGATATCCCGGTTCCCCGAGGATTGAGCTAAATATCATCAAAGAAAACACTCCATTTCTCATTTCAGGAGTTGAAAAAGAGATAATGCCACTGCACATACGACATACTCCTAAGCTAAACATTCTCGGTTTCAGGATAGGCAATCTCGGGTATGTGACCGACTGTAAGATTATGCCGCAGGAAACAATCGAGAAGCTTAAAGGAATCGATACTCTTGTCATAAATGCATTGCGTCATGAATCTCATCCATCCCATCTGAACCTCAGGGAGGCTATGGACGTTATAGAATTAGTAAAACCGCGCAAGGCATATCTTACGCATGCCTCACACGCCATCGGATTATATTCGGAAATAGCTCCGGAGTTGCCGCAAAATGTGCAGTTGGCCTACGACGGTCTTACAATAGAGATATTGGAAAACTAATTTTATAATTATATAATCATGTATAAAGTTTCATATCTGGATCGCAACGGGTTCATTGTAGTAAATGGTGACGTTATTATGGTCTTTGATTACTACAGCGATCCTTCTCATACTCTTGACCATGTGTCAAAACATAATCCCGAAAAACCGATTGTCTTTTTCGTCACCTCCCATGTCGGTGGCCATCTTAATAAAAGCATTTACGAGATTGCCCAGAATCACAAGCGTGTATATGTGATGAGTAATGACGTATATCCCCAGAATGTTCCGTCAACGCTTGATGTTGCCGGAATGAGCAAAGGGGACATCATTGAGGACCTTCCGGGTTCATTGACGGTTAAAGCCTACGGAACTGCGGGTAAAGGCGTGGCATTTCTCGTTACGGACAAGAACGGGAAGAAGATATTTCATGCGGGAGCCATGGATGACCCCGCAACGGTGGACAAAATCAAAGAAAAAAAGGGTGACAATGACTGCAAGGTAGGTACGGCAGTTAATCGTGTCGCTTCGGAAGTTTCAGAGATTTTTATAGCCTTTTTCCCTGCCGACATAAATACTGAAAGCCATCTGGCACAACATACCCTTCAGTTCCTAAAAGAAATAAAAGTCGCGAATTTCTTCCCGATTCACATCGGGAGCATGCATGGCAAAGAATCTTCCGACTATTCAGCCTATGCGGTCAACGGGGCTGAGGTCCATTTTTTAAGTGAACCCGGTCAATCGATTGATTTGCAATGATTGTCAAGTATAGATAACAATAACGCCGGAATGGTTCTCATTCCGGCGTTTCTTATATCAGCATTGTTTTAAAGCTGGCTTTCAGGCGCGAGATTTGCGCTTTCGATATCCTTGAAGTAACGGTATGTGCCGACTTTCAGTTCCTCGCATGCAGCATCGTCAGCCACAATGAGAGCTTTCGGATGCATCTGAAGAGCGGAAATTGTCCACATCTGGCTGATACCGCCTTCTACACCGTGTTTCAAAGCACGGGCCTTGTTGTGACCGTTCACAATAAGAAGAACACTTTTCGCAGCCATGATAGTCCCGACACCGACGGTAAGGGCTGTTTTCGGAACGAGATCAACATTGTTGTCAAAGAATCGTGAATTGGCAATGATGGTATCCTTTGTCAAAGTCTTCATTCTTGTCTTAGAAGTAAGGGCCGATCCGGGTTCGTTGAAAGCGATATGTCCGTCAGGACCCACACCGCCTAAGAAAAGATCTATACCTCCGTAGCTCTGGATTTTAGCCTCATATCGGGCGCATTCTTCAGTTGGATTTTCAGCATTGCCGTTGAGAATATTGACATTTTCCGGCTTTATATCGATCTGATTGAAAAAGTTTGTCCACATGAAAGTATAGTAGCTCTGTTCATGGTCACGGGGAATACCGCAATATTCGTCCATATTGAAGGTCACAACGTTCTTGAAGCTGACTTTACCCTCTTTGTTGAGTTTAATAAGCTCACGATACATTCCCAGAGGAGAGCTGCCGGTGGGACAACCGAGTACAAAAGGTTTTTCTTCAGTCGGATTAGCTTCGTTGATTCTCGCAGCCACGTATGCGGCAGCCCATTTTGACACGTTTTCGTAGTCAGGTTCAATAATTAGTCTCATAATTAGGAATGATTGTATTTAGATTTAAAATTATTTCTACAAATGCAAATTTACAAAAATATTAAGAACTTCCACATTAACTTAAAAATAATTTTGCAAAGAAAAGGAAGTTTCGTATTTTTGTGGCTACGAAATCTAAAAACCATTATGAAGACCAATCTAAGTTCTCAAATCAAGTTAGACCTTGTTCCGCGTCGTTATTATGACCCGCAAGGTGAAGTCGAATTGGCTGCTCTTACACGTGAGGAGAAAGTCTATACACGTATCTTCGAAACAGTTAACGAGGGTAGCAAGTATATTGCTGAAAACATTGTTAAGTACATCAAGCGAAATGTCGCTGAAAAAGGTTCGTGCGTACTCGCTCTCGGAGCAGGCATGAACACCCATAGCGTCTATGCTGAACTTATCCGCCTCTATAAAGAAGGCGAGGTAAGCTTCAAAAAAGTAAAGGTGTTCTCTATCAGCGAGTTTTTCCCTCTGATACCTAACGGTCCGTGTACAATGAATCTTCTCAAGGAGATTTTATTGGATCACATTGATATTGCGCCTGAAAATATCTATACCTTTGATCCTGCCGTGACCAAAGAAGATATGTATGAATGCTGCAAGAACTACGAACGTACCATCGCTGCCCAGGGCGGAATCGATTTCTGCGTTTGCGAGATAGGCGCCGCCGGTTCTCTTGCTTTCAACGAACCCGGTAGTCCGGTCACAAGCCTCTGCCGTCTCGTCCTTCTTGGCAATGAAACCCGTCACAAGATCGCAGGCGACTATAAGTGCGACACTGTGCCCACCACGGCTATCACTCTCGGCATCGGCAATCTTCTCGCTTCCCGCCGCATAGTCACTATGACCTGGGGCGAGACCAACGCAGCCATTGTCAAGAAAACTGTCGAAGGTGCTGTCGATGCTTCTGTACCGGCTTCTTTCCTTCAGGGTCATCCCAATGCAAAAGTTGTCGTTGATCTTCCCGCCGCAGAAGACCTCACCCGCATCAGCCAGCCATGGCTTGTTACTTCCTGCGAATGGAATGACAAACTTATCCGTCGTGCTATCGTATGGCTCTGCCAGATGACCGGCAAGCCGATTCTCAAGCTCACAGACAAGGATTACAATGACTTCGGTCTCGGTGAACTTCTCGCTCTCTACGGCTCAGCCTATAACGTGAATATAAAGATATTCAATGATCTCCAGCACACTATCACCGGTTGGCCCGGAGGTAAACCCAATGCTGACGACACATATCGTCCAGAACGCGCCAATCCTTATCCCAAGCGCGTGATTGTATTCAGCCCGCATCCCGACGATGACGTAATCTCAATGGGTGGCACGCTGAAACGCCTCGTTGATCAGAAGCATGATGTTCATGTGGCATACGAGACTTCAGGCAACATTGCCGTCGGTGACGAAGATATGATCCGTTACGTGATGCTGATGGACCAGATCGCCGATAAGTTCGGATTCGATACTGAGGAATATCGCAGCAAGAGCAAGGAGATACATGACTTTATCAATGTCAAGGCATCGGGCGAAGTCGATCTCCTCGACATCCGTTTCCTCAAGACGATGATCCGTCGTGGCGAAGCTCGCATCGCATGCAAATATATCGGTGTTAAGCCGGAAAACGTACACTTCCTGAATCTGCCGTTCTATGAAACAGGTACCATCAAGAAAGGTGATCTTTCAGAAGCCGATATCAAGATCGTCAAGAAGCTCATCGAGGATGTGAAACCTCACGAGATATTTGTTGCCGGCGACCTCGCTGACCCCCACGGAACCCACCGTGTCTGCACTGACGCTGTTTTCGCAGCTATCGATGACATGAAGGACGAAGAGTGGATGAAAGATTGCAGAATCTGGATGTATCGTGGAGCATGGGCTGAATGGGAAATCGACCATATCGAAATGGCAGTGCCCATCTCTCCGGAGGAGCTTCGCTTCAAACGTAACTCTATCCTCAAGCATCAGTCGCAGATGGAGAACGCTCCGTTCCTCGGTGATGACGACCGTCTCTTCTGGCAGCGTGCTGAAGACAGAAACCGTGCGACAGCACAGCTTTACGAAAGCCTTGGACTTGCTTCCTACGAAGCAATGGAAGCATTCGTTCAGTACCACCCCATCCGCTAATATCTAACCTGAATAAACCGAGAGCTGCGTATCCCAAAAGATGCGCAGCTCTTTTTATATAAATACTCCAATGATAAACAATATAAGCGTTAGATGTATTTAAAAAAATAAGTGATAAAGAAGAGACTGTCTAACAACCAAAGTTAGGCAGTCTCTATT
>ULSH01009582.1_pt1 | contig 58895 bp, 47 predicted proteins | sample 1956151 | NCBI WGS metagenome assembly ULSH01 (sample SAMEA4835702, study PRJEB28245) | human gut metagenome | biome: gut microbiome; material: fecal sample | place: Denmark | collected 2008 | reverse complement strand
AGCGTCGTGTCGAATGCTACGACCAATACATCAGGCACATCTTCCGGGTCGTCGCTGCAAGCTTCGAATCCTGCCTTCTCGAATTGGCTGACCATGCTTGGGGTCCCGAGCATGAAAAGCTTCTTCGCCTGCGGATAAGTCTCTTTTATATAATCGATTGCAGCAAGAGATGTCGTATACATGTTCCCTTCGTCAGCTTTGATTCCCAATCCGTCCAGCTTATGCAGATAATCTGCAACGGATTTCGTCGGGTTGTTTGTCAGGAATGAATATCCCACCCCGGCCTTCGTCATGTCCTCCAGGAATCCCGGCGTGAAAGGAAACAGACGGCTTCCCATATAAATGGTACCGTCCATATCCAAGGCAATATGCTTGATTTTAGCAAGCTTCTCCCTGATCTCCGGCGTCAGTTCCTTGTTGTAGTCAGTTGTCATTACGATATGATTTTTAATTATTTTTCCAAAATTCGATACGATTCGTAAAGATAATGAAAAATAATGAAACGAAGTGCAAAGATGTCCTCCGCTGGCAATGCGTCCTGCGTTGCTACTTTGTACCATCTAAAACGTTTTCTCGGAACAAAACGCATAAAATTGTACATCTGGTTCCGCTTAAAACGTTTTCTCGGAACAAAATGCGGAGTACATCAGATTTTAGCCGTTTATGACGTGAGGTTCGGGAAAGGAGAGAAGTGATGAGATTAGCCACGCTGCGCGTGCCTTTTCTCTGCTCCTTGCCGGAGGGGCCCTTGCACGCGTCATGAAGCTCACGGCCGGAGGCCGTGGGGCTTTTACATTTGAAGGCCCTACAGGAGCGAGCTCCTGACGGCCTTCAAATGAAAAAGCCCGGCGCGATGCGCCGAGCTTCATGACGTTTGCGGAGAGAAGGAGATTCGAACTCCTGATACCCTTTAGGGGTATACACGCTTTCCAGGCGTGCCTCTTAAGCCACTCGAGCATCTCTCCAATAACAACCCTGTCGGCGCACGAAACGCGGAAACAGGATTGCAAATATACTAATTATCTGTAAAACTACAATGTTTCGCGTTTCAGTTTTTCCACATATCTGTCGATATGCCTGAGAGCCCTCGGAATATCTATGCTCTGTGGACACTTGGGACGGCATTGGCCACAGCCTATACAATGATCCGCCTGGCGGACGGTCTCCACGGCCTTGTCGTAGCTGACAAGATAACGCCTCTTCAGCCTCTGGAAATGATCCTGTTCGCAACTCTGGGCGATTTCACCGGAATTCACATGGTCGTTGTAATGTCTGAAAATCGTCGGAATGTCGATGCCGTAAGGACAAGGCATGCAATAGCTGCAGGCGTTACATGGCACGGTAGGGTAGTCCTCCATGAGGTTCGCCATCTCCATCAGGAACGCTTTTTCCTCATCATTAAGCGGTTTGAAATGCGAAAACGTCTCCACATTCTCGATCAGCGGGTCCATGGACAACATGCCGCTCAGCACCGTGAGAATATTCGGATAAGAACCACAGAACCTGAACGCCCATGACGCGATGGACATCTGCGGCTCACGCTCTTTCATTTTCTCCGCGATGGCAGCAGGCAGTTTCGCCAAGCGCCCTCCGAGAAGCGGCTCCATGATGGTCGCAGGAATATTGCGCTTCGCCAACTCCTCATACAGATAATCCGCATTGACATTCTCCGGAACCTTCGCATGCTTCCAATCGACATAATTCATCTCGATCTGCACGAAATCCCAATGATATTTCTCATGGAGCTCCATGAATTGGTCGAAAACCTCCTTCCTGCCATGGAAAGAAAAGCCGAGATTGCGGATACGCCCTGCCTCACGCTCCTCCAGAAGGAAATCAAGCAAGCCATTGTTTATATACCTCTCCTCGAAACCCTCGAAACCGGAAGTCCCGATGGCATGAAGCAGATAATAATCGAAATAATCTGTACGCAATGCCTTCTGCGAATCACGATACATCTTCAGACCGGCTTCGCGTGAAAAATTATTGAAATTCGACAACTTGGTCGCAATGTAGTATGACTCACGAGGATAGCGGCTCAATGCGATACCGGCAGCCTCCTCCGACTGACCCTGCAGATAAGCCGGCGACGTATCATAATAATTGACGCCGTTCCGGTAAGCATAATCCACCATCTCATTGACAGCCTCCTGGTCGATATGGTCCTTGCCGTCCTCGCCCTTCTTCATCGGCCACCTCATGCACCCGTAACCCAGCAACGACACCTTTTCCCCGTTTTTCGGACTCGTGCGCATCTGCATCTCAGCATCCCCGGAAACCTCGACCCGCTTGTCAGACGAAAACGAACATCCTGTCAATGAAGTCGTTCCGACAGCCAATGCCCCTGCGCCGGCTGTCTTGAGAAAATCTCTCCTATTCATAAATCCGCTCATAGCTAGTCTCTTCTATGTACTTTAAGCCCGTTGACCCGGATTGCGCTCAAAGGCCTTGACGGACAGAGGAATTCGCACGCGCCGCAACCGATGCACCTGCTCTCGTCCACCGTCGGGATTCTCAATGAATCTTTATCCGAAGGATCCTTTCTGACCATCAGGATAGCCCCTGACGGACAATGCCTTGAACAGTTTCCGCATGAAACGCCATCTCTGTTCACCACGCACAAATCCAGGTTCACCTTCGCCACACCGATGTGCATTGTGGTCTTCTCTTCGATGCTGTAATTCTTGATCGGTCCGGAAGGGCATACCTGTGCGCAACGGTTGCACTCCACACGGCACCATCCGCGCTCATAAGACATCTCCGGCTGCATCAGATGCTCCAGCGACGTCGACGGACGCAGTACCCCGTTAGGACACTGTGACACACAAAGTTGGCACGCGGTGCAATGCTGGTAGAAATCCTTGACGCTCAATGCCCCGAAAGGAACCAGCGGCGTCTCACGCTCAGGCGCCTTCTTGCCGAGGACTGTAGCCAGCCCGCCGTCCACCTTCTTGTCCTGCGCCTTCAGGGCCAATGATCCCAGGACCAATGCTGATGTGCCGATGAATGCGCGCCTGCCGCTGTCTTTTGCCGGAACGGACTTTTTGACTTCCTGAGCCTCAGTCTGTTTCGCTTTCCAGAAAGGCATGTATCGTATAGCTCCGTGCTTGCAGGTGTCTATGCAGTCGAAGCAATCCACGCATCTGCTGTAATCTATCTTGTGGTTGTCCACGTCAATGCACGCCGCCTTGCAATTCTTCTCGCAGAGGTGACAATTGCCGCACTTGGAAGTGTCGAAGAACGGACGGAAAACCGCAAATCTGGAGAAGAAGCTCAAGACCGTTCCCACAGGGCAGATGGTGTTGCAATACGTCCTGCCGTTGCGGGCGGCCAGAAAGACCAGCACCGCGAAAGTGACAGAAGCGATGATGAATGTAGGCAAACTCCTGATCCACACCTCTTTATGCTCGAATGCAAATCCCCCGGCCTTCTCGGCAATCCATGCGCAAAGGTTGTTGCCCCAAAGCCATACGGGCGCGAAAAGATTCTGGGCAATGCGGCCGAACGAGCTGTACGGAGCAATGAGTGCCGTAACTGCGCTGAACCCGGCAATGAGAAGTATGATGAAAATCACCAGCACGCCATATCTCAGCCATTTTTTCTCGGGCGACCAGCTGTAGGACTTCTTATGTGTCTTTCTCCAGCCCTTGAATGACCGCGCGGCGATATCCTGGAAGATTCCGAGCGGGCAAATGATTGAGCAGTAAAGTCTTCCGAAGACCAATGTCAGGAGGACCAATGCCAGGACGACGCCTGCATTCATTGCCAGGACAGCAGGTAGGAACTGGATTTTCGCCAGCCATCCGAACCATTTGGCAGTCAGGCCCGTAAAGTCCAGAAACAGAAGAGTACAGAGGATAAATACGGTTCCTGCAGCAATTGTGCGAATCTTTTTCAGCATAAACTGTTTTTAATTCATTATTATCAGGACCGGGGCGGGATGGCTCAATTCGAGCTTGACCTCATCCTTGTCCGCGACGTTCAATGTTGCCTTCCACCAATTGTCAAAAACCACGCCCGAAGTCTGCCATTTAAGACCTTCCGACTTGATGGTGAGAGTGTTGTCCGGCGAAAATATGGAAATTTCCCTGCCGTTCCCCACGAAAAACGAAGTGCTGGAACAGATGGCGAAAGATGTGGTCCAATCTGAAATCATGTCCACGTCCAGTTCGTGCGGAATCTCCACGCCTGCCAGCAACTCCTTCTCTTTCAGACCGTTGAGTTCCTTGGCGTATTCCATCAGATAAGCCAGGTTCCCGACGGTATGGTCCTCCCTTTTTCCGCCCGCACCCAAGATATGAATCGTATCTATATCATGGTAATTCATCAGCGCGTAGCGGAAAGCCTTGTTCAGGTCATTGTAATCCTGCTCCTCCACCTGGACGATGATGCCGGCATATTTACCGCGCATGGATTTCGGCAGCGAATCCAGATCCCCGATTATGGCATCCGGCAGCCTCTCCTCTCCGAAAATCTTCACGTTGTTCCGCATAAATGCAGTCGCCGCTCCATCGCAGCAGATGACGTAATCAGCTGTGCGAATGAGATATAGAGGATATTCCTTCTTGGGGAAATCTCCGTTGCAGATGATTGCCGCGCTTGCCATATCTTATTTTTTACGAATTATGCCCAAACCATGTCTTACCGGAATGATGACGGTCTCCACCCTCGGGTCGTTCGCCGCCAATTCATTGAATCTCACGATTCCCGTGGTCTGCTTGTCCTCCGGCACGTGCTCCGCGAACACCTTCCCGTCCCAAAGGACGTCGTCGGCGAGAATAAATCCTCCGCTTCGCGTCAATGCTAGCGCAAGTTCGTAGTAGTCAGCGTATTCCCTCTTGTTTGCGTCAATGAATACCAGGTCGTAGACTGTCTTCCCGTCCTGCTCCCGCAGATATTCCTTGGCGTCCCCTATGTGGAGCGAAATCTTGTCTTCCACGCCGGCGCGTGTGAATCCCTCCATTATCAGGTCTTCCATCTCGTCATTGATTTCGAGCGTGTCAATGTGTCCGTTTTCCGGCAGTCCGAGTGCCATGCAGATGGCGGAATACCCTGTGAATGTTCCGATTTCCAGCACATTACGTGGTGAAAGCATCTTCGCCAGCATATATAGAAATGCGCCTTGGGTGCGTCCGGACAGCATCCTAGGGTAATTGGTCCTGATATTGGTCTGACGCTCCAGCCAATCCAGCGCATCATTCCTGAAAGAGCTATGAAGGTCTATGTATTTTTCCAATGGACTTTCCATCTCACTACTAATTTTTGTCGTTTCGTGCCTCGCGTGTGGGTTACCATTGTTTCAGTCTGTTACTGACTAAGACCATTGTTGGCCCTCGCGCATTTATGTACGTTACCCCCACCCTAAATCCCTCCCCTCGGGGGCGGGACTTAAAATCCAACTACTACTAAATTCTGTTTCGTGCCTCGCGTGCGGGGGTGCCTCTGTTTCAGCTAATTACTAGCCCGACCATTGCAGGCCCTCGCGCTTTTATATTCGTTACCCCCACCCTAAATCCCTCCCCTCGGGGGAGGGACTTGCCCACGCCCTATCGGGCTTTAAGTTATTTTCAATGTTGCCTGGGTAGAGGGCTTCATTGTGAGTTTGCGTGGAGCGTAACATCTTGAATATTAGTCGTTTGATTAATTTCAGAGTTGACAAAACCCTAACTCTGAAATTAGCTATATTGCTTACTGGCAGGTGCTTATGCTCCACGCTGATAGACCTGCTTCCACTGCCTCGCGTGCGGGGGCTCCTTTGTCTCTATTACAACATTATCAGCGAGCTGGTGCGGCCCGGGGCGAAAATCCGGCAGGCCATGTCGCGGATTTCGGCGGCTGTGACCGCCTCCACCTGCCTTCTGGTCTCCTCCGAAGAAGAAACCATGCCGTAAGCCAGGAGACTTTTCCCCATGCCCAGACATTGGGCCTCCCCGTTGTCCGAACTGATGGCGAGCTGGCCCAGAAGCTGTTTCTTGGCCGCATTGAGCTTTCTGTCAGACAGTTCCGACTCCTGTAGTTTCGCCAGTTCCCTGTTTATGGCAGCCATGCATTTCTCCAGATTCTCCCTCTCGCATCCGAGCGATATGGCCAGAATTCCGGTATCCGAATACTGCGTATATGAGGTCTCCACGCCGTACACCCAGCCATGTTTTTCGCGCAACACGCTGTTCAATATCGAATTCATTGCCGGTCCGCCCAATATGTTGCTCATCAATACGGTAGCGATTCTTTCCTTCTCCTCGTAAAGCGACGGGGCGAAACCTCCGATCACCGCATTGGCCTCATGATTCCTCTTGTTCAGCACGTCGCTGAAGACATTGTCCATGACCACGGGCTTCAGCATGGCCTGTCCGCCGGAGACATCAGCATTGTCCCCGAAGAACTTGCTGAACATTTTTCGCGCGTCAGCCTCCATCTTTTTCTCGTCGATGTCGGCGACGATGGTGAATGCCATTGACTGCGGTACGAACTTGTCTTTCATGAACTTGCGCAACTCTTCCGCAGTGATGGCCTTGACCGATTTCACCGTCCCGAGTATAGGCATTGAAAGCGGATGCCCCATGAAAAGCTTCTCCTCGAATCGGTCGTAGATGTCGTCTGCCGGGCTGTCCTTGTAAGACTTGATTTCGTCTATCACGACGCCCCTTTCGGTATCGACTTCATTGTCCGGAAACATGGCCGAAGTCGCGATTTCCAGCAGCAATGACTCTGCTTTCGGCAAATCTTCTTTCAGTACCGTCGCATGGAGCACGATTTCCTCTTTGGTCGTGTATGCATTCAGTTCTCCGCCCAACTTGTCGAGGTAACCGTTTATCACTGAGGAACTTTTGTTTGCCGTACCCTTGAAAAGCGTATGCTCCGTAAAATGGGCGATGCCGCTATGGAACCCTGCCTCGGACCTTGTTCCGCAACTGATGCCCAACGCGCAATAAGCTACGGCGGATCCGCCTCTCTTCACTGCATATCTGATTCCGCACCCTGCTTTCCCTGTAATCATAATATGCTGTTTATCTGGTTTTTGCGATCTTTTTAAGATCTCCCTTGAGAAAGCCGGCATTCTCCGTGCCGGTGACAATATGTTTCTTGTAATAGAACAGCTCGTGCGTTCTCGCGTCAATGAGAATCTTCCAGCATACAGCGCCCTTGTGCGGCTCCGTCGGGGTAATCACGTAGCTGACCAATGTCCTGCTGTCGCCTGCCAGAAACAGGCTGTCCGCCACGTCTCCGCTTTCTATGTCAATGCCTTTCTGTGCGATCTTTTCACGGAATGCGGAATCCGCTGCCGGTGCGATGTCCTCTTCAGCTATGACTGCCTTGCGTCGCGCCGATTTGCTGAGAGGGGTCACGTATGAACCGATGCCGGAAAAGTTGCCCTGCAAGGATTTGGCAATGTAGCCCTGCATGATGTCCACCAGTCCCGGAAGCATCGCGGCCTCACGTCCTGAAGGAAAATCGGCAGCGCAGACAGGCATGCTCACGACCTCCACCATGTCATTGACGGTCTTGGCATTGGCCTTGCCTTTCACGATGGTGAGCATCATTATGCCCGGCTGCTCCTCCTTTTTGTATTTCACTTTCACCGGAAGCATGAAATAGTATTCCTCATTGTTTTTCAATGAGTTGAATTCATCTACCGAACAGAACTCGAAAGGGGAGAGGCTCCAGGTGTTGTTCAGCGCCTCCTGCAATATCGGGTCAATGAAATTGATGCCCGGCAGGACGACTTTCATTGTCCTCGTGGCGAAGTCGCTGAGCTTTTCTTTTCTGGTCGTTATCTGGGCCTGTGAAAAAGCATTGACACTCATCATCAATGCCGTCAGGAATATTGCTATTTTCTTCATCATAACACGTCTCGTTTAAGTTGCGCACGCATTGTCCGGCCTAATTGGCGTCACATGCTGCGTGATAGGAAACAAAGTTACAAAATTTATGTTTATCTTTGTAGAGGATGTCCTAATATAAACAGCTTTCAAGCTATGCCGGAAAATTCGCAATACATAGTCTCCGCGAGAAAATATCGCCCGGATTCTTTCGAGGATCTCATCGGGCAGGATAACATTGTCAAAACACTGAAGAACTCCATTGTCAGGGGAAAATTGGCGCATGCCTATCTCTTCTGCGGCCCGCGAGGCGTGGGCAAGACGAGTGCCGCCCGCATCTTCGCCAAGACCATCAATTGTTCTTCGCCGACGGCGGATATGGAGCCTTGCGGCCAATGCGAGTCCTGCGTTTCTTTTCAGGAAGGACGTTCGTATTGCATCCATGAGCTCGATGCCGCGTCCAACAATGGTGTCGAGGACATCAAGACGCTGATGGACCAGGTGCAGATTCCGCCGCAGGTGGGAAAATATAGCGTGTACATCATCGACGAGGTCCACATGCTGACCCAGTCTGCGTTCAATGCTTTCCTGAAAACGCTGGAGGAACCGCCTGCACATGCGATTTTCATCCTGGCGACCACCGAGAAGCACAAGATTCTGCCGACGATCCTGTCCAGGTGCCAGACCTACGATTTCAACCGTATCAGCATTCCTGACATAGTGAGGAATCTGCGCGACATCGCGACCAAGGAGAATATCAATATTGATGACGAGTCGCTCCACATCATCGCCCGCAAGGCTGACGGGGCAATGCGTGACGCGCTCACGATTTTCGACCAGACGGTGGCGTTTTGCGGTACCGACGTGAAATACGAGGACGTCATCAGAAATCTCAATGTCCTGGACTACGAGCATTGTTTCCACCTTACTGATGCAATGCTTGCAAATGATTATGGTTCAGCGCTTCTGGAGTTCGACAATGTGTTGTCCAAGGGGTTCAATGCCCTGTATTTCGTGGCTTCGCTCAGCACTCATTTCAGAAATCTGATGGTGGCGAAGAATGGTGCTTTGGACGCTTTGCTGGAATTCCCGGATTCATTGAAACTGAAATATAAGGAGCAGGCGGACCGCTGTCCGATCCAGTTCCTGTACGATGCGCTTTCCGTGACCTCCCAGTGCGAGTCCGGTTACAAGGAGAGCATAAATCCGCGTCTGCATATCGAGTTCGCGTTGATGAAACTTTGCTTCCTTACGGGAGGACCTGTTTCATTGCGTCCGGCCGCTCCTGTTACGGCTCCTCAGGCCGCTCCGCAATCTGCGCCGAGGACAGCACCTCAGCCGGCGCCTAGACCGCAGCCCCAGCCAGAACCGGCTCGACCGAATACAGTTCCGACCCAGCCTGTCAATGCTGTAGAAACGCCTGTAGCACAGCCTGTTGCTGAAACGGCTGCCGCTCCGGAGACCCCGGCGTCACCGGAAACTCCGGCTGAACCTGCTGCTCCGGCACGTCGGAAAAGGACTTCCAAGTCGGCAGCACTTTCACTGGATGCTATAAAGGAGGAATCTAATGCGACCTCATCGGAAGTTGCGAACAATAATCTTTCTGACAGGATGCCTGAAAATGCAGAGATTACCGGACATTGGCAGAAATTGCCTGAACAATATAGGTCCCGTCCGCGCCTTTATTCGACATTGGCCACTACCAAGCTGAATGTCAAGGAGATGGATGGCTACAAGCTGCTGGAATTCTATGTCATGAACCTGGCGCAGAAGAATTGGGTGGAGCAGGAATTGCTCCGCGAGCTGGAGGACAAACTTCAGAAGTCATTGGGCACCAAGCGGGTAAGACTGGCGGTAGAGGTCATTCCGGAAGAAAAAGTCGAAAAGAAAATATATATGCCTGAGGATAAGGCGAAAGCCATGATGGCAGGTAATGAAGAAATCAGGAATCTGGTGAAAGACCTGGATTTGGATGTGAAATAATAAAACGAAGGGAAAATGAAACTCCGTTGCGAAAATCTTGTTAAGAAATATGGTGTAAGGACTGTCGTCAAGGGCGTGTCCATGGAAGTTGAGCAGGGCGAAATCGTCGGATTCCTCGGTCCTAATGGAGCAGGTAAGACTACGAGTTTCTATATGATTACAGGTCAGGTGGTTCCGAACGGCGGAAGAATCTACCTGGATGATGAGGACATCACGGATCTTCCTATGTACAAGAGGTCTCTCAAGGGAGTGGGCTATCTTCCGCAGGAGGCTTCCGTGTTCAGGAAGATGTCTGTCGAGGACAATATCATGTCAGTCATGGAACTTTCCGACATGACCAAGGAGGAGCGCCGTGACCGTCTGGAGTCGCTTATCGACGAATTCAACCTTTCCAAGGTTCGCAAGAGTCTGGGAATCCAGCTGTCAGGAGGTGAGCGCCGCCGTTGTGAAATCGCCAGGGCGCTTTCCATTGACCCTAAATTCATTCTTCTGGATGAGCCTTTCGCGGGCGTGGACCCGATTGCCGTGGAGGATATCCAGTATATCATTGCGAAGCTGAAATACAAGAACATCGGCGTGATCATCACGGACCACAATGTTGGTGAGACCATGGCGATCATTGACCGTGCATATCTTCTTTATGAGGGCACGATTCTCCAGTCCGGCACGCCGGAGAAACTCGCGAATGACGAGGATGTCCGCACAAAGTACCTCAGTTCCGGATTTATCCTGAAGCGTTCACCGGCCGTAGAAAAGGCCCGCCGCGAACATGCCGAGATCATGGCTGCCCGCGCTGCCGCTGCCGAGAAACTCTAGCGTACGATTTCCACTTTGTCCCCGCAGTCGTATATTGCATCCTTGTCCATGTACGTCACGGTGGACGGAACATGCACCTTCCTGAGATTCAAGCACTTCTCCACGGCATAGGCTTCGATTCTCTCTGTCCCTTCCGCGAAAACTATCTCCTCCACGTTTTCCAGGCGGCAGATGAAATTCTTTTCTATTACCTTGACCGGCTTGAGTTCCAGTCTGGTTATCGCGGGCGGGATAAAGTGCGGCGCATCGTTACCTGTATTGTATAACACATTCTTGTATGCAGTCAGGAACTTGTTGGCGGGATCGACATTGATTTCGCGGAGGGTACTGAAGTTGCTGCTCAGATAAACCGTGTTCTCTCCGACACTCTCCACATTGCTGCCCAGATACAGCTTGTCATATGACCCGTTGACCTTTTTGACAGGGCAGAAAGACGTGATTCTGAAGCCGTTGATGCTGAACGGCACCAGCACATAATCGAGTCCGGAGTCCTTCACCTCTGCAACATTGAGCCTGCCCTCCTCGAAATTATACGCGAACTTCCCGTCCTCGAAGAGATTGAAATCCGCCCTGACAGGCTGGAGCACATCGCGATATTTCCCGGTATCATCCATTTTGTAGTCAATGCCGTTTGTCGGGTCGCTGACGTGCCACTCTTTGTCCACATATGCGTAGTTCCAGGCATGGCCGCCGGCCCCGACGAGCCAACCGTTCACGCACATTGCCGGAATATCCTGGCTCTGGCACATTATCTTGAACAGGTTGGCATAACCCTGACATACGCAGACCTTATGGATGAACACGTCATACGGGTCGAGATAAATGGTCTCATTTCCGCTGCCGTACCTGACATTCTTCACGATCCAATTGAAAATATTGTCGTATGTCTGAATCTTGCTGCCCGCTTTCAAGTTGTTGTCAATGAATTGCTTGATCTCGGCAAACTGCTTCTCCGTAATCTTCGTTTCTCCCGGAGTCAATGTCTTTGCAGGGTCCACTGCCGTCAACAATTCGCGCAGCGCGAGTGCCCCGTCTTCCGGCAGCCGCTTAGTCCCGTCATCCTCCGGAAAGTCAATGCCGGCCGGCGGCTCCTTGTCCGGAATCCGTTCACTCCCGTTCTCTTTTCCGCATGACGCGAATCCCAGGACTGCTATCAATGTTATAATTAGTACCTTATTGTTCATATGTCTTTCGTTTGCAGCGGCAAATGTAATATTATTTCATTGTCATTGATGCGAATAATTCCTATTTTAGCGGGAAATCGCTCGAAAAATGAAAAGAATATTTGCAGCATTGACATTGACCTTTATCGCGACGGCGGCATTGGCGCAGACGGGGACTTGGAACGGCAAATTGGACGTCTCGGGCACGACGCTTTCGCTCGTTTTTCACATTGGCGACAGCACCGCCACTCTTGACGTGCCCGACCAGGGCGCGAAGCAGATCCCGGTATCGGTAAAACGCTCCGCTTTCGGTTCCATTGAACTGGAAGTTCCGTCCATAAATGCTTCATACAAAGGACTTTGGACAGGTAAACTCATCACCGGGACATTTACTCAGAATGGAATGTCATTTACTTTGCCGTTGGTCCCGGGAGCCCCAGTTCTAAGGCGACCGCAAACCCCTGTAGGCCCCTTTGCTTATGTCAATGCCGATGTTTCATTTTCCAATGGTGATGCTGTTCTGAAAGGGACCTTGACAATGCCGGAGAACTGTTCCCGCCAGACTCCTGTGCTCCTCATGGTTACCGGAAGCGGGCTGCAGAATCGCGACGAGGAAATGTTTGGTCATAAGCCGTTTGCAGTGATTGCCGATGCGTTTGCCAAGGCCGGGATTGCGACATTGAGATATGATGACAGGGGATTCGGTGAGTCCACAGGCGATGTCGTTTCGTGTACCACGGAGGACTTGAAGAATGATGCTCTTGCCGGAATCGGTCTTCTGCGCGAGAAGTTTGACCATGTCGGAGTGCTCGGACACAGTGAAGGCGGTAGCATTGCGCTGATGTTGGCTGCGGAAGGCAAGGCTGATTTCGTGATTAGCCTTGCAGGCATGGTGGCCTCCGGTTCCGAAACGCTTCTGGACCAGAACCGTCGAGCGCTCCAGATGACCGGGATGCCTGAATCCGAAACCAACAACTATTGCAGATTTCTTGCTGACGCCTACGCGGCTGTTGTCAATGATATGCCGTTACCGTCTCCTGACAACTACTGTCTCCCTGCCGGGCTCAAGCAGAATGCATTCATGCTAAGTACTTCATTGAAAACTCCTTACATGAAATATTTCTTGGGAATGAATGTGTCGGATATCTTAGGCTCGGTCAAATGTCCGGTAATGGCTCTCAATGGCACCAAAGATACCCAGGTAGACTGCGATCGCAACCTGTCACTTCTTCGCCAAGGCCTTTCCGGAGGCTATACTTTTGCTGATGAATCTTCGGTCAATGTTGTCAAGGCCGAAATCGGGCTGAACCATCTGTTCCAGCACTGCCGGACCGGTGAAATGTCAGAGTACAAAGAAATCGAAGAAACCTTCTCCCCGGATGTTCTCACCGAAATGATAACCTGGCTACATCTCCGCTTATCGCAAAAATGATTGACAATGCCTGCCGGGTTTTCACAATTTTGTTCCGAAAAAACGTTTTAAGTTACACCGAATGCCTTAAATGATGCATTTGGTACCGCGAAAACGTTTTAACTGGAACAAAACGTCGTGTTTGTTTCGAATCCACGTCCTCAAAAGAGTAGCAGGGCAAAAATGGAGGAGAGTTTTACCCGATATTCACGTAGTCGCGGATGTCCTGCGGGGATACCGGGTTGCTGCCCAGGATCAGCAGGCGCTCGACTACGTTGCGCAATTCGCGGATGTTTCCCGTCCAGCTTTTTTCCTGGAGCATCTTGATGGCTTCCGGAGAAAATTCCTTCTTAGGCATACCGGATTCTGTGCTCACCTGGTCGTTGAAGTACTTGACCAGCAGCGGAATATCGTCACGTCTTTCGTCCAGTGACGGCACGTGGAGGACGATTACGCTCAATCTGTGATAAAGGTCCTCCCTGAATGTGCCCTTCTCGATTTCCGCTTTCAAATCCTTGTTCGTGGCAGCCAGAACCCTGACATCCACGATGATATCCTTGTCGCTGCCGACACGTGAAAGTTTCTTTTCCTGCAATACGCGCAGCACTTTCGCCTGGGCTGCAAGGCTCATGTCGCCTATTTCATCCAGAAACAATGTACCGCCGTCGGCCTGTTCGAATTTTCCTTTATGCTGTTTGATTGCAGATGTGAATGCACCCTTTTCATGTCCGAAAAGTTCACTTTCGATGAGTTCTGACGGGATGGCCGCGCAGTTGACCTCGATGTAAGGCATGGCGCTGCGGTTGCTCTGCTGATGCAGACTCCTGGCTACCAGCTCCTTACCGGAACCATTAGGTCCTGTAATCAATACACGGGCATCAGTCGGCGCCACTTTCTCTATCATCTCCTTCAGATGCTTTATCGGTGCGGATTCGCCTATCATCTGCTGCCCGAACACTTTCTTCTTCAGATTGGTGTTTTCGGTGATGATCTGCGTGCGCTCCGTCGCGTTCTTGATGGTGATCAGTATCCGGTTGAGGTCCAGCGGCTTCTGGATGAAATCGAAAGCGCCTTTCTTTATGCATTCTACGGCCGTTTCAATGTCGCCGTGGCCGGAAATCATGATGATGGCGGAGTCAATGCCGTCCTTGCGGAGCTTTTCCAGCACTTCCGTACCCTCCATGTTGGGCATCTTGATGTCGCAGAAAATCACGTCATAACGTTCCTTCTCCGCCATCTCGATGGCCGTAGGACCATCTTCAGCCACTTCCACATTGTATCCTTCATCTGACAGGATCTCGCTCAATGAGTTCCTGATAGCTCTTTCGTCATCAACAATCAATATTTTCATCTCACTACTAATTTTATTCTTGTGCCTCGCGTGGGATTCACCTCTGTTTCAGCTAATTACCAGCTGCGACTCTTGTAGGCCCACGCGCTTTTACATTCGTTACCCTCTCCCTAAATCCCTCCCCTTGGGGGCGGGACTTGCCCACGCCCTATCGGGCTCTAAGTTACCTATCGGGCTCTAAGTTGCTGTCAATGCTGCCCGAGTGGAGGGCTTCATTGTGAGCTTGCGTGGAGCGTAAGGTTTTGAATGTCAGATGTTTGACTAATTTAAGAGTTGACGAAACTCTAACTCTGAAATCAGCTATATTGCTGACTGACAGGCGTTTGTGCTCCACACTAACCTCTTTCCTACTCCCGTGCGTGAGGAGTTAACTCTGTCTTCCGCCTGTTCTGAACCAAGTGTCGGCCCTCGCGCGAGAGTACAATATAGCAAATATTGTTCTAAAGTGGTCGGACTGTCAGGATTTCGCGATATTCTTCGGGAATCGTATCGTGAAGCAGGCCCCCTGGATGGAGAACGACCTGCTGTACGAAATCTCTCCGCCGCAGCGCTCCAGGATATTGCGGCAAATGGCAAGACCCAGTCCCGTTCCGCTGCTCTTCGTGGTGAAATTCGGCGTGAACAGCCTGTTGCGGTTCTCATCCTTGATGCCGGGACCGTTGTCCTCCACCACGATATCATAGAACCCTTCCTTGGAACTGTTTCTGACAGAAAGGATTATCTGTCCATGCTTCGGCTCGCGCCCGGCCTCCATGTCCTCCGTCTGCTGGTTCTCGATAGCCTGCACGGCATTGGTCAGCAGGTTCACGAACACGCGGATCAGCTGCGGCTTAGGCCCCATTACCAGCGCGTCCTTCAGTCCGAAATACTGGAAAGTGATATTGTCCTTGTCGTCGAACATTGATATCTGGTCGGACGCCATGCGGTCCAGGTCGATAGGCACCATCTCCTCGGTATAGAGTTTTGCAAATGTCGAGAATTCATTGGCCGTATCGGTCAAGACCTCGATGCTGTCGAGCACCAGTCTGGATATGTCGTCGAACTTCGTCTCCCAGCTCGGATCGTTCTTGCTCTTCAGGCGTATCAGCCTCTGTATCTGCAACTTCATTGGCGTAAGCGGGTTCTTGATTTCATGCGCCACCTGACGCGCCATTTCGCTCCAGGCCCTCTCCCTCTCTACCTGCGCCACCTGTTTGCTGGACTCGGAAAGGTCATGTACCATCAGGTTGTATGCCCTCACAAGTCCGGAAATTTCATCCTCCTTATCGTAAATGATGTATTCCAATCCCGCAGTCCTGGCGTATACCATCTTGCGTCCCATGTCAATAATCGGGCGGAACATCTTGTCTACCACTCTTGTCGTGAAGAACCTGGTGATAATCAGTAATATGAAGAACACCGTCATTACGAATACGGAGTGGAATATCGCATCTGCCTTGAACGAAAGTCCGGAATCAGTATATGGTGCGCTCAAGATTGCCATGACCTTGCCCTCATCATTGAAAATGGGCGCGTACATGGTGTAGAAACTCTTGCCGCCGAGACTTTCCTTGTGGATGTAGTACCTCTTGTTGTTATACATGATGTTCCGGTACGCCTCATCATTGGTCCTGGAACCGATAATCATGTTTTCGAAAATCTCAGGCGCCGTGGTGTTGAACACTTTGCCGCCCGGACTGTACAGCGTTATGTCCGACCTGGTGTAGTCTCCGATATTGTCGATAATGGCTGACACCTCGTTCGCCGGCATATCCCTGTATGAATGCAGCGCCCTCGTCTTGTTCTCCATAAGTGACTGGATAGTAGAGATTTTGCTGCTCATGAGCCTCATCACGTTGGCATCATTGCGCTTGTAGACGAAGAACACCATGATGACGCTCATCGTGACCAATGTCATGAGCATGGACAGGAAAAGCACCGTGTTCACTCTGGATTTGTAATAGTTCTTCTCGAAATCGCCGCGCCTTTTCCTTCGCAGGCAGCAGAGGCTGATCCAGAAATACGTCAGCAGGCAGACGATGCTCGCCGACAATATGTATTGCAATATGCTGATTCTCGGACGGGACAATATCACCACTTCTTCCGGCGAAACATGGTTGAAGAAATGGACATATGAACCGGACGCTATCCTGTTGTGGTCAGGGTCGCGACCGTCCTCCTTGAACTGTCCTGACAATATCGTCGGGTACGGGTAGTCTCCCTTATAGCTGACCAGTTTTCCGTCAATGTATTTGGCATACGAATACAGCGGCGGTATCGTCACGGAACCCGGTGTCCCTGAATCCAATATGAAAGAGTATCCACGTTCTTCACGGTCTGCCTTGGAATTTATGCCGAGCAGCATTCTCACTGACCCCTTGTCAGGAGTATAGTACACGAACATGCCTGCATATTGCGCCCTTCCGTTCATGTTCCGGCTGTACCGGAATCTGGAATCGGAAGCAATCGGCTTTCCGTTCAGGATTCTCTCGTCAATGAATTTCAGCATCTGAGGATCAGAGGTCTTGTCCTTGTAGATGTAGAGGCTCACATCATAATCCTTCGATATGCGGCTCATGTAAGTCTCTGTGATTCTGTTCAATATCACCCTGTAGTCCCTGGTCGTGAAGATGACTTCCGGTATGGAATTGTCAGATTCTATGACCTTTTCGATGCCTCGCAGCTGCAGCTCCAGCCCGAGGTCCCTGTCTATTGACAGGCGGTTCATCCATATTTCCTCGCGGCTGAACTCCTTTTCGCGCCCCAGAATCGAGAACATGCTCATGAAATATACGGCGCAGAAAACCGAAAATGCAGTACGTCCGAATCTGGATGCCATGTTGTATTTCAATCCCGTGAGCCTGTGGACCGGCACGCGGATCATCTGCAGCCCCATCGGAATCACCGATATGAGAGTCAGGTACGATATATATATATACAATGTGTATCGTCCCAGCTGTGTGATTTTATAGAGCTCCAGTCCAATGTTCGAGTTGAGTATGAGGCTGCGGAAAGTGAACGTTATGTAGACCAGCAGCAGTATGCAGAACGCGACCGTGGCGCCTATCATGAATGAGGCCCTGTGCCTGGTGTTTTTCTCGAAGACATATTCCAGAATGTCTCTCCTTACCATGTAGGTCGAGAAGAAAAGCAATATCAGCCAGAGGTTTATGAGCAATACGGCACCGAGGGAATAAAGCATCGGTCCGTCCGCGTAAATCGTAGGCGAGAAGAGGGAAGACGACCCCTGCATCCCGTATCCGAAAAGGTAAAATGCCAGAAATATCAATGTCAATGCTACGGCTGCCAATCGCAATACCTTGCGGCTGCGGTTGAAATGCAGGTAGAGCATTATTCCCAATATCATGAAAGTTACTGTGACCCAGACCATTGTAGTGTCAGGAAGAATCGGCATCACCCTGGTGGTCTCCTGTATGATTTTCATCAGCGGATAGCCGTTCACGGAAATGACCGAGCCGCCGCTGTAGCTTATCGGTTGCAATGAGAATCTGTCCGCGAGCCTGAATTTCGGGTTAACCCCGTTTATTGACCTGGAATCCAATGTATTCCTGATTTCAAGTCCTCCGATTATGCGGCTGCCTCCTTTTCCGAAGAGCGCTTTCACCAGGTACCATTTCGGCCCGATGTTCATGAACTTGACCGTGGTGTCTGCTTCCGCGAGAGGTGAAATCAGGTTGTAACGCAGGTTTGCAAACCGCTGCACCACCATGCGGTCCGCGATATCATCATTGTCCAATGAAAACTGGTTACACCATGACTGCAGGGAGTCGCCGGCATAGCGGTACACGACCATGTCCTCAGGAATCCCTTTCAGGTTCAGCCAATCTGCGGGCGATGTGGCCAGCGCGGTGTTCATGTATGATTCCAGCTTGTCGAACCGCTTGTTTACCGCGCTCGTGAATCGTTTGGCGGCGAAATCCGAAAAGTCCGACCTCCTGTTCAGGAATATGTTGGCAATGATGCTCAATGCCGCTATCGCGAAGAACAGCAGACCGGCGTTCTTGCCCGTCAATGAACGGAAGAATTTTCGTGCTTTACTATGTTTCAATGTTTTGGACATGTTCTGCTATTCGTGGTGATAAGGCTCGCCCTTTATGATGGTGAATGCCCGGTAGAGTTGTTCAGCGAAAATCGTCCTGACCATCTGGTGGGAGAAAGTCATTTTCGAAAGCGACATCTTCGAGTCTGCCCTGTCATAGACTTTCTGTGAGAAGCCGTATGCCCCTCCGATGACGAATGCAATATTTCTGCCGCTGCAGGCCATCTTGTTCTGGATATAGGATGCAAACCCCACTGATCTGAACTCCTTGCCGTGCTCGTCCAGCAGGATGACATCGTCAGCCGGACGTATCAGCCCCAATATCAGGTCGCCTTCCTTTTCCTTTATCTGGTCACGGGAAAGTGCCGAGGCATTCTTCAGTTCGGGAATCTCGTTGATAGTGAATTGTATATAGTGGGAAAGCCTGCCTGCATACAGCTCCAGGCCTTCTTTTACCCACTTCACATCGGTTTTTCCGACTGTTATCAATGTAATTTTCATCAGACTTCCGCGTTTTCCAATCTTGGCATCCACAAAGATAATGAAAAATCATTTTCGCGGCTCGGAATTTGCAAACAGAATGCTTGATGTACAACAATGTAGGAAAACAGTATGAAAAACAGATTGCTCATATTCTTATCTGCTGCGGTAGCGTTCTGCTGCTGCGGACATAAGACATCTGCCCAGGATGAGGGGTACGATGTGTTCGTTCCTATTGCCAAGTACATCCGTCTTGGAGATGCGGAGAAACTCTCGGCGTGGTTTGACGACAGCCTGGAGATTTCCATAATATCCAACACCAGCGATTCCAGCAAGAATCAGGCGAAACAGATTCTTAAAGCATTCTTCGACAGCTATTCCCCGCGAGGGTTCGACATAACACATACGGCAGGCCGTTCCAATATGAAATATGCCATCGGAAGGCTCAGTGCCGGCGGCGAATCTTTCGAAGTGACCATCTTCGTCACTTTCAAGCAGGACACATATAAGATACAGCAGCTGAAAATAATGAGGGAAAAATAAAAAAAATGCCTATTTTTGCCCCAAACCAACCGACTACAAATGCAAGTTCCAGATATAATCATTGCAATTGACGGATATTCGTCCACAGGCAAAAGTTCGTTTGCCAAACTCATAGCCAAGGAATTCTCGTTTCTTTACCTGGATTCAGGGGCATTGTACCGCGCCGTGACACTGTACGCGATGGAGCATGGCATGGTTCTTCCTGACGGCAGCATTGACATTCCCGCTCTTGACGCGGCCCTTCCTGCGCTGGATGTCCGTTTCGAGTACGCCGACGGCGGCAGTCATACTTTTATCGGTGACGAGTGCGTGGATGACAAGATCCGTACTATCGGGGTTTCTTCCCATGTGAGTCCGGTGTCGGTGATTCCGGAAGTGCGCAGTTTCGTGGACCGGAAACTTGTCGAATATGGGAAGAACAAGCGCATTGTCATGGACGGACGCGACATCGGTACGTCGGTATTCCCGAATGCAGATTTGAAGATTTTTATGGTCGCTGATGACAATGTCCGTGCGGAACGTCGTCTGAAAGAGATGCGTGCGTCAGGGCAAAACCCTGATTTCAAGGAAGTTCTGGAAAATTTGAAGACGAGAGACTATATTGATTCACATAGGGAGACATCCCCGTTGAGGCAGGCTTCCGATGCCATTGTCCTGGACAATACGGATATGACTCTCGATGATCAGATGGATTGGATTCGTAATCTTGTAAAGGAGAAATTCGGAGCTTAGTCGACATGAACATTACGGTGGAAATCGATCCGGATTCCGGATTCTGCGGGGGAGTGATAAGGGCAGTTGACCGCGCCGAGGAATATCTTTCGGGCGCGGAACATTCCAGATTATATTCTTTGGGTTCCATTGTGCATAACGAGGCGGAACTTTCGCGCCTTCGTGCAGCCGGGCTTGTGACGATCGGCCTGTCGGATCTCTCATCCCTCCATAAAGGCGACAGCCTTCTTATCCGCGCCCATGGCGAACCGCCTTCCACATACTCCAAGGCAGAAGAACTTGGCCTTGAGGTGATTGACTGTACCTGTCCGGTGGTGCTGAATCTCCAGAAAAGCATCCGCGAGGCCTATGCCCGTGTCAATGCCGCCGGCGGTCAGATTGTGATTTTCGGAAAGGTCGGCCATGCCGAGGTGCTGGGGCTTCTCGGTCAGGTAGGCGGCGATGCCGTCGTGATAGAAAATATGGACATGTTCGTGGAAGCATTGTCCTCCGGCAAAATCCGTCTTGAAGGCCCTGTGGAAATCTTCTCGCAGACCACCAAAAGCCCTGCCGAGTATTCTGCCATCTGCTGTGTATTGCGCGAAGCGATGGCGAAGGAACATGAATTGTCCGAGGAGCGTTTCCGCGGTACCGGTCTGCTGGCGGTGCATGATACCATCTGCCGGCAGGTGGCGAGACGTCATGAAAGGCTCTCTGACTTCGCATTGCATCATGATATCATAATTTTCGTCTCCGGCAGCGAGAGCTCGAACGGCAAGGTCCTCTGCAATCTCTGCCGCTCCCTGAATATCCGGACTTATCATGTCAGCGATGAAGAGGGAATCCGTCCGGAGTGGTTCCGCCATGACGACCGCGTTGGTGTCTGCGGTGCCACATCCACCCCGAAATGGCTTCTCGAATCCGTCGCGTCACGCATCCTGGCATTGAACGGCTAAGGACATATTCGGCTCATTTTCAATGAAAATTTGGCAGTTACGCCGCATTTTTATAAATTTGCGCCGTCATTCGGAAAACTGAATCAAATTTTATTAGATATATGGCAACAACAGCTGATTTCAAAAACGGAATGTACCTGAATTTCAACGGCAAACCATGCGTGCTCGTATATTTCCAGCACGTAAAGCCGGGAAAAGGTCCAGCATTCGTAAAGACTAAACTCCGTAACCTTGAGAACGGACGAATCCTCGAGAATACTTTCACCGCAGGTGCGAAGGTTGATACTATCAATGTCGAAAGACGTCCTTACCAGTTCCTTTATGGTGATGAGGATGGATACAACTTCATGCACGAGGAGACATTCGAGCAGATTCACCTTCCTAAGGATGTTGTGGAGAACGCAGACCTCATGAAAGAAGGCCAGCACGTGGAGATGATGTTCTTGGTAGACGAGGAAAGATGCCTCACCTGCGAGCTTCCTACATATGTTACATTGAAGGTTACCTACACCGAGCCAGCAGTAAAGGGCAATACCGCTTCTACCAGTGCTCTTAAAGAGTGTACACTTGAGACCGGTGCCAAGATCATGGTCCCTCTCTTCATCAACCAGGATGACGTCATCACAGTAAATACCACAGACCGTTCATACGGCCAGCGCGTATAATCTGACTGTCAATACAGCATTAAAAATGAGGGTCGCCCGCAATTCCGGGTGACCCTCGTTTTTGGTTCGGCGATGTGCCGTTATTTCTGGCGCATGAACATCTGCACAGGGCAGCCTGTCAGGTCGAAGTGCTCGCGGAGCTTGTTCTCCAGAAAACGCTTGTATGGATCCTTGATGTACTGCGGCAAGTTGCAGAAGAACGCGAATGCCGGGAATCTGGTAGGAAGCTGGGTCATGTACTTGATTTTCACCAGCTTGCCCTTCCACATCGGAGGAGGATAATTCTCGATTTCCGGAAGCATTGCATCCATGAGCTTGGAAGTGCTTACCTTGCGCGAATAATTGTCCCATACATGTGCGATCTCATTCAGCACATCCAGGATTCTCTGCTTCTTCAGCACGGATGTGAAGATGATAGGCACGTCATTGAACGGAGCGATTCTCGCTTTCAATGCCTTGGTATATTCCGCCATCGTGTTGCTCTCTTTCGTGAAGAGGTCCCACTTGTTCACTACCAGGACACAACCCTTTCTGTTCTTCTTGATGAGGTTGAAGATGTTCATGTCCTGTGCCTCCATACCTGTGGTGGCATCGATCATCATGATGCAGACATCGCTGTGCTCGATGGCCCTGATGGAACGCATCACGGAGTAGAACTCCAAGTCCTCATTGACCCTGTTCTTCTTGCGGATGCCGGCGGTGTCCACGAACATGAACTCGTGGCCGAACTTGTTGTAATACGATGATATTGAATCTCTTGTGGTGCCGGCTACAGAAGTCACAATGTTTCTGTCCTCACCGAGAAGCGCATTGGTCAGAGACGATTTGCCGACATTAGGCTTGCCCACGATGGTGATTCTCGGTACGCCCGGATGCTCATCCTCGGCCTCCGTATCTTCGGGAAGTTTCTTCAGGACCTCGTCCAGAAGGTCGCCTGTGCCGCTGCCGTTTGCTGCGGAAATGCTCCATATTTCTCCGAGGCCGAGGCCATAGAACTGGTAGGTGTCGAAAACTTTTTCGCCGGAATCCACCTTGTTGACAGCCACGACCACGGGCTTGCCGCTCCTTCTGAGCAGCCCTGCGATCTCAGCGTCGTAGTCGGTGATTCCGGTGGAAGCTTCCACCATGAACATTATCAAATCCGCCTCTTCAATGGCGATTACTACTTGTTTTCTGATTTCCTCTTCGAAAACGTCATCGGAACCGGAAGTATATCCACCGGTATCCACCACTGAAAACTCCTTGCCGCACCATTCGCATTTTCCGTAATGCCTGTCGCGCGTAACGCCTGCGGTTTCATCTACAATGGCTTGCCTCATACCTACGAGGCGGTTGAAAAGTGTGGACTTACCCACATTCGGGCGTCCTACAATTGCTACTAGACTCATCTTTTTACTAGTTGATATCTACTCTCACGAGAAGATTGTTTTTCCCGTATCCCGGGCTTCTTGTTTATAATATAGGGCTCTGGCCCTTCTTTTCTGCTTTCTTTTCCAGCGGGTACAGGCCGCATCCTATGCAGGAGTCGCTATAAGTTCCGGAACATGTAGCTCCGGAACCGTTACCGCCGTGCGTTTTCGAAAAGCGTTCGTCGTCTTCCTCGCGCATGCACCTGATGCCGAGCTTCTTCATGTTTTCATTCGAACCGACATCCGTCTGCGGAAACTGGCCGTTCTTGCGGAATATGATGTTGAAACACATTCCCAAGACCCCGAATCCGACGAGTACCAATGCTGCCAGAAAGACTTCCATTATATATTGAACTTTTTTAGAAAATGAACTCTGGACTGATAGGCTCGTTGTCGCAGACCTTGCGGATGATTCTCGCAAATGTCTCCGTCATCGAAACCACCTTGATCTTGCTCTTGTCCACGTCAGGATTGCTCGTAAGAGGAATTGTATCAGTTACATACACCTCTGAAAGCTTGGAAGCATTGATCCTGTCGTATGCCGGTCCTGAAAGGATCGCGTGGGTCGCACATGCGCGCACGCTCTTCGCGCCCTTCTCCATCAGGATGTCAGCGGCCTTGGTCAATGTTCCTGCGGTATCGATCATGTCGTCGACGATGACCACGTTCTTGCCCTCTACCTCACCGATTGCAGTGATGGATGCGACCACGTTCGCTCTCTCTCTTGACTTGTGGCAGATGATGACCGGACATGCGAGATCCTTGGCATAGGCATTGGCCCTCTTGGCGCCGCCCATGTCAGGAGCAGCGATTGCCAAATCCTTGATTTTGAGAGATTTCAGGTAAGGTATGAACACCTTGCTTGCATAAATATGATCTACCGGGATGTCGAAGAATCCCTGGATCTGGTCAGCGTGGAGGTCGCAGGTCATGATTCTGTCAACTCCTGCGGCACAGAGAAGATTGGCTACGAGCTTGGCTCCGATGGAAACTCTAGGCTTGTCTTTCCTGTCCTGTCTTGCCCATCCGAAGTAAGGCATGACGGCGATAACCTTGTAAGCAGAGGCTCTCTTGGCAGCATCGATGGTCAGAAGAAGTTCCATAAGGTTCTCTGCAGGCGGGAATGTGGATTGCAGAATAAATACTGTAGCTCCACGTACGCTTTCAGTGAAAGAAGGCTGGAACTCACCGTCGCTGAAGACGGTAACTTCTGAATTTCCGAGGTGAATCTGTCCCTCTCCTTCCGGCTGAAGTCTGTTCAACTCGTCAACTACCTTTGCAGCAAAGTCTTTCGAGGCCCTGCAGGCAAACAATTCCATTTTGTGTACGGTGTTCATTTTTTAAGTTATTGGTTTGTTCTGTCAATGTCGATCATTTGGTTTGTTCCGCCTCATCCTTGTTCTTCAGGTCTTCCAGCACGGAGCCGATATAGCCCAGGATTTCCTCCTTTCCGAGACCCGAATTCGAAGAACTTACGAAGCTGAGCGGAAGCTCTTCCCAAAATTCTCCGAGCTGTTCCTTGTCCCGCTCCAGCTGCGCAGCCCTTGCCACAGGACCCAGCTTGTCGCCTTTGGTGAAGATGATGGCGAACGGTATGTCGCTGTCACCCAGCTCGTTAAGGAAATCCATGTCAATCTTTCCGATATCATGCCGAACGTCTATCAACACGAAGAGCATGACCATTTCCTGTGAGTGGTTCAGGTAATCCCGAATGACATCCTGGAGTTTGGCACGCTCTTTTTCCGGAAGTTTGGCGAATCCGTATCCCGGCAAGTCCACCAGATACCAGCTGTCGTTTATGAGGAAATGGTTCACCAGTCTGGTCTTTCCGGGAGTACCGGAAGTCATGGCCAGCTTGCCGTTTCCGCAAAGCATGTTTATCAATGATGATTTACCGACGTTGGACCTTCCGATGAAAGCGAACTCGGGCAGTTTTCTGGCCGGTTTCTGCGTAACCTGCGTGCTGCTGCCCGCAAATTTCGCGCTTGAGATTTTCATATTCGTTTTCATCAAATGACGGTTTCTAAGAAACTGTATGGATTTAACTTTTGCTTTTTAACCAAAAGCGCTGCAAATATAGCAAAAATCATTGGACCGCACACCCTGTTGTTAAAGTTTAATGAAGTTATTTTTCAGTAATGTGAAATATGTGCGAAGATTGCGAAATAAGTGGTGTCCCGATTTTGATTTGACCAAAACCAATCGTAAATTTGAAGAACCGCACAATTGATGACATGGTCATATAGATTATACATATATGGATAGAAATGCCATAGACTTATATACGTTGCAGACGCAACTCAGGACGGTGCTGGAGGATTCTTTTCCTGCGAAGATGTGGGTGAAAGCTGAAATCAGCGCTGTCAAGGCGAGAGCAGGAGGACATTGTTACCTGGAATTGTCGCAGAGCGGGGACGCAGGACTGGCCGCCAAGGCCACGGCGATAATCTGGAGCTCCAAGTTCAGAATGCTTGCGCCTTATTTCCAATCAGTTACAGGAATACCGCTCCAGGAGGGCATCAATGTTCTCGTCCATGTGCAGGTGAACTACAGCCAGCTATATGGACTGTCATTGATAATCGACGACATTGACCCTGAATATACTGTCGGGGACAAGGAGCGCGAGCGGCAGGAAACCATTGAACGGCTGAGGCGGGAGGGACTGCTGGACCGTCAGAAGCGGCTGACATTGGCACCGTTGCCTTACAGGCTTGCTGTCATCTCTGCGCCGGACGCGGCAGGTTACCGGGATTTCATGCGCCATCTGCACGAAAACGATTACGGCTTCACCTTCCACACGGACCTCTTCGAGGCTGTGATGCAGGGTGTTGCGGCTCCGTCTTCCATAGCGGAGGCCATTGCCGCTGCATCCGGGGCGAGTCCCGGGTATGATGCCGTGCTGATTCTGCGTGGCGGCGGTGCGAAACTGGACCTTGCCTGCTTCGATGATTATGAGGTAGGTGCGGCGATAGGGCGCTGTCCCGTTCCCGTACTCACGGCTGTCGGACATGACCAGGACTACCATATCTGCGACATGGCCGCATGGGAATACGTGAAGACGCCGACAGCATTGGCCGATGTCTTTCTGGATATCTATGCTGCTGAGGACCAGTCTCTTGTATCATACGGAACCCGTCTGAAAACGGCATTTCTGAACAAGATTTCGCTGATGTCCTCGAAAGTGGACCTGCTGGAAGCCAGAATCCAGGGCGCAGACCCGAGAAAAATATTGTCCCGAGGATATGTGCTCGTGCTGGACGGCGACGGCGTCGTGCTGAAAAGCGCCTCCGGCAGGAAGGCAGGGGACAATGTCTCTGTCATGTTTGCCGACGGGCGGCTTGACTGCGAAGTGAAAAACTACAACCCCGGAAAATAATTGATTATGGATAAATTCGATTATAAGAAAGCTGTCGATGAACTTGAAAAAATCGCGGTGAAAGTCGAGGACCCGTCCACGGGACTTGACGATATAGACAAATATGTCAGACGTTCAAGCGAACTTGTCGCCTCCTGCCGGGCCTATCTGCGCACGGTCAGGGACAAGGTCGAAAATATAGATACCCTATAATATATGCCAGCCATGACACGACATTCAATGATATATGAGACGGACCCTTACTTGGCTCCGTACAAGGAAGCGATAGAAGCCAGACACGCACGCATTGAAGCGGAACGCGACAAGATCGCCGTGGACGGGTCGCTGTCCAAGGGATTGAACAACCACCTTTTTTATGGCCTGCACCGTGAGGCCGACGGGAACTGGATTTTCCGCGAATGGGCGCCGAATGCCAGCCGCATATATCTGATAGGTGAATTCAACAACTGGAAGCGCACCTCCGCATACGCATTGCAGCCGACAGGCGGCGGAAACTGGGAAATCCGGCTTCCGTCAATGTTCCTGCATCATGGCGAGCTTTACAAGCTGTTCATCGAATGGCCGGGCGGCGGCGGAGAACGTCTGCCGTCGTATGTGCGCCGTGTGGTCCAGGACCCTGTTACCAAGGTATTCAGCGCCCAGGTGTGGGAGCCCGAAAAGCCGTACGTATGGAAGCACAAGAGCCCGGGTCCGCGCCCGCATCCCCTTATCTATGAATGCCATATCGGCATGAGCTCCGAGGAGGAAAAAGTCGCCACGTTCGAAGATTTCAGGGTCAATGTCCTTCCGCATGTGGAGAAGCTCGGCTATGACACATTGCAGATAATGGCATTGCAGGAGCACCCTTATTACGGGTCCTTCGGATATCAGGTTTCCAATTTCTATGCGCTCTCGTCACGTTTCGGCACGCCCGAAGAATTCAAGCGGCTGGTAGATGAGGCCCATTCACGCGGAATTGCCGTGATTATGGATATCGTGCACTCGCATAGTGTTGAAAATGAGGCGGAAGGCCTCAGCCTTTTCGACGGGCGGGAAGACCTTTATTTCTATAAGGGCAGCCAGGGGCATCATCCTGCATGGGGCTCCAGATGCTTCGACTACGGAAAATCCGAAACCAAATACTTCCTTTTGTCCAACTGCAAGTTCTGGATGGAAGAATACCACCTGGACGGCTTCCGGTTCGACGGCGTGACCAGCATGCTGTACTGGAACCACGGCCTCGGCAAGGACTTCGTCGGCTATGACAATTATTTCAATGACGGTGTCGACGAGAATGCCGTGACCTATCTTGCCCTCGCGGCCATGCTTACGAAAGAGATTGACCCTGATGCGATTACGATTGCGGAAGACATGAGCGGTATGGCCGGACTCGCTGCTCCTTTCGCATCCGGCGGACTCGGATTCGATTTCCGCATGGCTATGGGAATCGCGGACCATTGGATCAAATGGCTGAAAGAGAAGAGCGACGAGCAGTGGAGCATGGGAGAAATATGGTGGGAACTGACGAACAAGAGGGCGGATGAGAAGACCATCAGCTATGCTGAATGCCACGACCAGGCGCTTGTCGGTGACAAGACATTGATATTCAGACTGATGGACAAGGAAATGTACACCGCGATGAATGTGGAGTCGAGAAATCTCGTCGTGGACAGAGGCATTGCCCTTCATAAGCTCATCAGGCTCGTGACGCTCGCGACTGCAGGCGACGGATACCTTACTTTCATGGGCAATGAATTCGGGCATCCGGAGTGGATTGATTTTCCGCGTGCCGGGAACGGCTGGTCCTACAAATATGCGCGCAGGCAATGGTCCCTCTGCAAACCGGATTACCTTAGGTACAAATACCTTATGAATTTCGATGAAGACATGGTTCACCTGTTCCGTGATTCCGGAATTCTGGCGTTCAGACCGGAGCTCATCAGGGCGGACGAAGAAAAGAAAGTGTTGGTATTCCGCCGTGGAAGTTATATCTTTGCATTCGATTTCAATCCATCAGGTTCTTTTTCCGATTATGGGTTCGAAGCCCCGGAAGGAGACTGGAAATTGGTGCTTGATTCTGATGAAAAGTGCTACGATGGCTTCGCCAGACTAACTACCGGAGAACTTCATCACGCGGACACGGCATTGTCAGTATATCTGCCTAGCCGTTGTGCGCTTGTTTTGGTGAAAATTAAGTAAATTGATATATAATATGGCATTTCTGAAATTCAACAAGGCCGAGCTTGTGAATCTGTCGTATTCATTGAAACGGGAGATCATCTGCGCGAACAAGACGGGTGCATATTGCAACACCTCGATTGTCACGTGCAACACAAGACGTTACCACGGCCTTTTGGGAGTCCCCGTGGATAATTTCGGAGGCAGCAAATACATGCTGCTGTCATCGGTTGACGAGAGCCTTTCCGTGAACGGGAAGATGTTCAACCTCGGAATTCATTGCTACGGAGAAATCTACGAACCTAGAGGACACAAATATATTGTGGACTTCATGGCGGATCCTGTGCCTATAGTGGTCTACAGGGTAGGTGAGATGGAGTTCGTGAAAAGCATTCTGCTGGCTCCTGACAAGGATCAGGTGATGATCCGCTATGAATTGCGCAGGTCTCCGGCCGAAGTGGAACTGTATCTGAAGCCGTTCCTCGCTTTCAGGAACATCCACAGCCTTACGAAGCAGAACTCCGAGGCACGCACCGACTACGAAGATATCCAGAACGGCGTTTCCTTCAACATGTACCAGGGATTCCCTGACCTGAACCTGCAGTTGAGCAACTCCGGTTTCACATTCAAGTCATCCCCGTACTGGTACAACGGAATCACATATTCCGATGAGGCCCGCCGCGGATTCGACTGCAAGGAAGACCTCTTCGTGCCGGGCTCCTTCATCCTGAAAATGAAAGAGGGCGATTCCATAATCTTTTCGGCATCAGTCGAAGAGGAGAATCCGAGGATGATCACACGCAAGTTCAATGCTGCCCTGAAGGGAATGAAAGGCATCGGCAATTACCATGACCAGCTGCTGCATTGCGCAGACCTCCTGACACGCGACAGAAATGGACATAAGATGATAACTGCCGGATTCTCATGGCTTTACACCGGACTTCTGAGGGAGACGATGTTCTCACTTCCGGGATTCACCCTGACCACGGGCAAACTCGCCGAGTTCGAGGAGATTCTGGACAATATCATCGCCGACAACGAAGAAAGGTTCTACTCCAGAACCACGCAGGTCGAAGCGCCGCTGATGCTCTCCACTGTTCTTCAGGAATATGTCAATGCCGGTGCACCTGCGAAAAAGGTATGGAGCAAATACGGCGATGTGGTGAAGAAAGTCATTGAAAGCTATGCTCCCGGATGCAGAAAGGAAATTTCCCTCCAGCCGAACGGCCTTCTCTGGGCACAGAAAGACAGAACTGCATTGACATGGATGAATGCCTATATCGACGGCTGTCCTGTCACCGAAAGGGCAGGTTATCAGGTGGAGACCAATGCTTTCTGGTACGATATGCTGTGCTTCGCCATCGAGATGGAAAGCAAGTATGGCCGCAAGACAAGCGGATTCGTGGAGAAATGGTCTCCGGTAAGAGATATGGTGGCAGAGAACTACCAGAAGATGTTCTGGATGCCGGACAAGGGATATCTTGCTGATTATGTGGACAATAACGGACAGAATACAGATGTCCGCCCGAACCAGCTCTTCGCCCTCGCAGTGCACCATCAGCCGGTGGATGACACCGTGCTCGGCAGCATGATGAATGTCGTGGACAGGGAGCTCGTGACATCCAGAGGTATCAGGACATTGTCCCCTAGGGACTTGAAATACAGGGGAGTGTACGAAGGGACACAGAGGGAACGTGACCTGGCATACCATCAGGGTTGTGCATGGCCGGCATTGCTCCTGCCTTATGCCCGCATCAAGTTCAGAATGGATGGCGCGGCATTCTGCAAACGTGCGGAATGGCTGATGGAGGGATTCTATGATGACCTCAATAAGCATGGCGTCGGAATGTTCTCCGAACTCTATGACGGCGACCCTCCTCACGAGCCGCACGGAGCGATATCTTCTGCGATGAGCACCGCTGCTCTTCTCTATGTGGAAAATCTGATCAACAAATATAAGGAGGAAAGATAATGAGAGTGCTGATGTTCGGATGGGAATTCCCTCCACATATTGCCGGCGGACTGGGTACAGCCTGCTACGGTATTGTCAAAGGCTTGGCTCACAATGGAGTACAGACCATGTTCGTGATGCCGTCAGCGTCCGGAGACGAAGACAGGAGCGCAGCGGACATTATCAATGCCAGCGAAATCCCGGTCGAGGTTTCCAGTACCATGAACGTGGATGATTTTCTGGACAAGGTACAGTTCGTGCACATCGGCACCAACATGGTACCTTACCTGGATCCGGCAGAGTTCCATTCTCTGGTGGAAGAGGACAGGAAACGCCAGGTCCGTGATTTCTCCATACATTACGGCCAGACTTACAAATTCTCCGGCAAATACGGCTCCAACCTCATGGAAGAGGTTGCCAGATACGCAATGGTCGGAGGTACTATCGCAATGACTCATAAGGGCGAATTCGATGTCATCCATGCACATGACTGGCTTACGTACATGGCCGGCATCGCCGCGAAACGCCTTTCCGGAAAACCGCTCGTCGTACATGTGCATGCGACATCGTTCGACAGGAGCAGTGACAACAACATTGACACCCGCGTATACGATATCGAGAAACGCGGTATGGAGGCAGCCGACAGGGTAATCACCGTCAGCGACCTGACCAGGAACATTGTCATAACCAAGTACGGCATCGATCCTTCCAAGGTGGTCACCGTCCATAACGCGGTGGATTTCAGCGGAAGAAGCGAGATACAGGTGGAGAGGGGAGTGAAAGAGAAAGTCGTTACTTTCCTCGGACGTATCACCTTCCAGAAAGGTCCGGAATATTTCATCGAGACAGCAGCCAAGGTCCTCAAGAAATGTAAGAATGTACGTTTCGTCATGGCCGGCAGCGGAGATATGATGAACCGCTCGATCCGCCAGGTGGCAAGACTCGGAATTTCCGACAGGTTCCATTTCACAGGATTCCTGCGCGGGGCAGAGGTCCAGAAAATGTTCGCATTGTCCGATGTATACGTGATGCCGTCGGTTTCCGAGCCGTTCGGTATTTCTCCTCTGGAAGCCATGCGCTCCGGAGTGCCGTCGGTAATCTCCAGACAGTCAGGTGCTGCAGAGGTCCTGAAATACGCTTTCAAGGTGGACTTCTGGGATGTGGATGCCATGGCAGATGAGATTTATGCTCTTCTCCAGTATCCTGCACTTGCGGACTTCGCATCCAAGTATGGCTATGATGAGGTCAATACCCTCAAGTGGAACAACGCCGCTGCCAAGATAAAGAGCGTTTATGAATCAGTGATAAAATAAAAAATTAAAGATATGAGCAAAAAAAGTCTGTGCCTGTATTTTCAGATTCACCAGCCTACCAGACTGAGACTTTACAGGTTCTTCGATATAGGTAAAGATTCACATTATTATGATGACTTTACGAACAGGACTATTCTCCGCAGGGTTTCGGAACTTTGCTACCTGCCGATGAACAGCCTTCTCCTGGATCTTATCAAGAAATATGACGGCGCATTCAAGGTGGCCTTCTCCATTTCAGGTTCAGCATTGGAGCAGTTCGGGAGATATGCCCCGGAAGTCATCGACAGCTTCCGCAAGCTTGCGGACACCGGCTGCGCGGAATTCTTGAGCGAAACTTATTATCACTCATTGGCTTCCCTTGCTTCCGAGGCGGAGTTCAAGCATCAGGTCCTGAAGCACAAGGCCGCTGTCGAGCAGTACTTCGGAGTGACACCTGTCACCTTCCGCAACACCGAGCTCATCTATTCCGACGCTATCGGCGCCCAGGTTTACGATATGGGATTCAAGACAATGCTGACCGAGGGTGCAAAGCACATCCTGGGATGGCGCAGCCCTGATTTCGTGTACTCTGATCCGAGACAGCCGAGGCTGAAGCTCCTTCTCAGGAACTATGAGTTCAGCGACGATATCGCATTCCGTTTCTCTGACAGAGGTTGGAAAGAGTGGCCGCTTTCAGGCGACAAATTCCTCTCTTGGATGAAGAACGAGGTGGCCGCATCCGGTGACGTGATAAACCTGTTCATGGATTATGAGACATTCGGAGAGCACCAGAGCGCATCTACCGGCATCTTCGATTTCATGAAATATCTGCCTGAGGCTGTGCTCAAGGACGGCACGTTCGCATTTGCTACACCTGCCGAGGTGGCCAAGCATTGCAAGCCGGTATCGGAACTTGAAGTTTCTGAGCCGATTTCATGGGCTGACGAGGAGCGCGACGTTACCGCATGGCTCGGAAACGAACTCCAGCAGGAAGCCTTCAATAAATTGTACGGTCTCTACGAGAAGCTAGCCCTCATCAATGATCCTGCCCTGTTCAATGAATTCGGACATCTTCAGGAGAGCGACCACTTCTATTATATGTGCACGAAGTTCTTCTCCGACGGTGAAGTCCACAAATATTTCAACCCTTATGACACTCCATATGAGGCGTTTATCAACTATATGAACGTTTTGAGTGATTTTATTATCAGGGTAAATGATGAATATTCCGCAACTGTTGCTAAATTTGCGGATTCGAATGCTCCGGAGGTTAAGCCGGAGAAGAAACCTGTTGCGCCGAAAAAGACTGTAAGCAAGCGCACTACGGCTGCCAAACCGGCTGCAAAGACTACTGCGAAGCCGGCGAAGAAAGCCGTGAAAAAGAAGAGTGAATAAGAATGGCGAAAGAACTGAACAAACCTGATTATCTGTTTGAGGTCAGTTGGGAAGTATGTAACAAGGTCGGAGGTATCTACACCGTCATCGCTACGAAATCCCTGTTCCTCAAATCACAGCTGAATAGACATCATATTCTTATCGGTCCTGACGTCTGGATGGATACGGATGCGAATCCCGATTTCCACGAAGACCCTTTATTGTGGCAGGACTGGCGTCTGGAGGCAGCCAAAAGTGGCCTCAGACTAAGAATCGGAAAATGGAACGTTCCGGGTAATCCTGTAGCTATCCTTGTGGATTTCAAGCAGTTCCTTACGGAGCAGAACTGGATTCTCGGTAAATATTGGGAAGTTTTCGGGGTGGATTCCATCACCGGAAACTGGGATTACAAGGAGTCTGCACTGTTCGGATATGTATCCGGAAAGGTGATAGAGAGCTTCTATAATTTCTATCTCTCATCTTCAGACAAGGTGGTCGCCCAGTTCCATGAATGGCAGACCGGAGCCGGCGTATTGTACCTGAAATACAGGAAGTTGCCGGTGGCCACCGTCTTCACGACACACGCTACCGTGGTCGGAAGGTGCCTCGCTGGAAACAACCTGCCGCTTTACGATTCGATGGAGTCGTACAACCCGGATGACAAGGCGCGTCAGTTCAATGTCACTGCACTCTACTCTCTCGAAAGAAAGTCAGCAGAGAATGCAGACGTATTCACCACGGTGAGTGACATAACTGCCAGAGAGTGCGAACACTTCCTGGGCAGGCCTGTCGATGTGGTGACGCCGAACGGCTTCGAAAACAGCTTTACCCCGGCTACTGACGAAGAATATGTGCGCATGCGCGCTGCCGCCAGAGGAAAGCTGCGTGAAGTCGCTGCCGCAATGTCTTGCTCCGAAGTCCCTGAAGATGCGATACTTATAGGTATCGGCGGACGTTACGAATACAGGAACAAGGGCATTGACGTGTTCATCGATGCTGTCAGCAAGGTCAAGAATTCAGGACTGCGCGGAAAACAGATTCATGCCTTCATCATGATTCCGTCCGGCCATAACGGCGCGGACCGCGATCTTGTGGCGAAACTCTCCGGAACAGGAAACGCCGACTACAAGACTCAGGTTTCCCATTACCTGATGAACCCTGAATATGACCAGATTACGCGAAGATTCAGAGAACTTGGACTGGACAATGCGTCCGACTCCGATATAAAGGTCTATTTCATTCCGTCATATCTGAACGGCAATGACGGCGTCTTCAATATGAAGTACTATGACCTGCTCATCGGTCTGGACCTGGCATTGTTCCCGTCTTATTACGAGCCTTGGGGATATACGCCGCTCGAAAGTCTGGCATTCCGTGTGCCGACATTGACTACGACCCTCGCCGGATTCGGCTTGTGGGTGGATACCCATTACAACAAGGAGCACCCCGGCATCACGGTCGTCGAGCGCAATGACTCCAATTATCAGGATGTGGTGGATGCGGTAGCGGAGAGAATCCGCGAAATATCCCTCATCACGGACGAACAGAGAAAAGAATATATGGACAATGCGAAAGATGTGTCGTCTATCGCATTGTGGGAAAATCAAATACAATATTATCAGGAGGCTTATTCAATGGCCATTGACAAAGTGATTGCGGCCAATGGAGCGTTCCCTGAATCAGTAGAAAAACGGATTATGACATACGAAAAACTCCCTACCAGCACTCCTTCATGGAAGAGTGTAATGGTTACCAGGCATCTGCCTGATGCATTGAGCGGACTTGAGGTACTTTCCAAGAACCTCTGGTGGTGTTGGAACGAAAGTGCTAAAGCATTGTTCAAGGCCATTGACCCTGTCATCTGGCATGACTCTGGCCACAACCCGATGGCTGTGCTCGATACTGTCAGCCTGAAGAGATTCAAGACTCTCAGCAAGGATGCGGCATTCATGGGCCAGTACGAGAGCGTAATGCAGGAATTCAATGATTATATGGCACTTAAAGCCGAGAGAAAAGATCCTTCCATCGGATATTTCTGTATGGAATACGGTCTGGATTCTTCGCTCAGCATCTATTCAGGAGGTCTCGGTATTCTCGCCGGCGACTATCTGAAAGAGACAAGTGACATGAACGTGAACCTGGTGGCTGTGGGTCTGCTTTACCGTTACGGCTATTTCACACAGGTGCTTTCCGCACAGGGTGACCAGGTAGCGAAATATGACGCACAGAACTTCTCCAAGATTCCTGCAAGTCCTGTAATGGACAAGGACGGCAACTGGGTTACCACTAGCGTGGCATTCCCTGGAAGGACCATCACGGCCCGCATCTGGAAGGTGGCAGTCGGCAGAACCGACCTCTATCTCCTTGATACTGACTATGAAGCGAACATTGAAGAAGATCGTCAGGTGACATATCACCTCTATGGCGGCGACTGGGAGAACAGACTCAAGCAGGAGCTTCTTCTCGGTGTCGGCGGTGTCCGCGCTCTCCGCGCATTGGGCATCAACCCTCAGGTTTATCATTGCAATGAGGGACATGCAGCGTTCATCGGTCTGGAGCGTCTCCGTGAATATATCCAGGACGACAACCTGGAATTCCCTGAGGCATTGGAAGTTGTACGTGCATCATCATTGTTCACCACACATACTCCGGTTCCTGCAGGACATGACGCTTTCGACGAGGGCATGCTCCGCAAATACATCGGACATTATCCGCAGCGCCTGAAAATTGACTGGGAAACCCTTATGGGCCTCGGCAAGATCAACGGCAATGACGTGAACGAGAAGTTCTCCATGAGTATTCTTGCTGCCAACATTTCCCAGAACGTGAACGGCGTTTCAATGCTCCACGGCAAGGTGAGCCAGGATATCTTCTCCAACATGTATCCGGGCTATCTCCCTGAGGAGCTGTATGTCAGCTATGTAACCAATGGCGTTCATTATCCTACATGGGCTGCCAAGGAATGGAAGGCCATCCACGCCAAGGTGTTCGGACCAGAGTTCAAGACACATCACTACGACAAGAAATGCTTCGAAGGAATCTACAAGGTTTCCGATGAGGAGATATGGAATGCCAGAAAGGAGCTCAAGAAGACTCTTATCAGGGTTGTCAAGGAAAAACTTTCCAACCCGGCTGTGGCGAACCACTATTCTCCACGTCAGGTAGTCACCATCAAGGAGACCCTCCGCGACGACGTGCTTACCATCGGTTTTGCAAGACGTTTCGCTACCTACAAGCGTGCTACATTGCTCTTCTCCGATCTCGACAGGCTTGATGCCATCGTGAACAACCCTAAGATGCCGGTACAGTTCCTCTTCGCAGGAAAGGCTCACCCGGCAGACAAGGCAGGCCAGGATCTCATCCGTCAGATCGTGGAGATTTCCAAGCAGCCTAGATTCATCGGCAAGATCGTGTTCGTTCCGGGCTATGACATTTCCCTGGCCAAGAGACTCGTTCAGGGTGTCGATGTTTGGATGAACAACCCTACAAGGCCTCAGGAGGCTTCCGGTACATCTGGAGAGAAGGCTGCCATGAACGGCGTCATGCACTTCTCCGTACTTGACGGATGGTGGGTTGAGGGCTACAAGCAGGGCGCAGGCTGGGCTCTTCCTCTCGAAAGGACATACGATGACCAGAACTATCAGAACGAACTGGATGCCGCTACCATCTACACCACGATCGAGAACGAAATCGCTCCGGTTTATTATGATGTAGACAAGGAAACAGGTCATTCAGAAGCTTGGATAGAGTACATCAAGAATACTGTCGCACAGGTTGCATGCAACTTCACCACGAACAGGATGCTTACCGACTACGTGAACCAGTATTATGCTCCGCAGTCAGTGCGCGCGGCAAGCCTTATCGCTGACAACTACAAGGTTGCCCGTGAAATCGCAGCATGGAAGAAGAACGTGCGCAGGGAGTGGCCTTCGATCGAGGTCATCTCTTACACACAGCCTGATTCATCATATTCACTGTCCCAGAACAATGTTCTCAATGCAGAAGTCGTTCTCAATATCGGCTCTCTGAAGCCTGAGGACATCGGAGTCGAGATGCTCTTCGCCGTTACCGACAACAAGGGCAAGCTCCATATCCAGGACAAGTGTGAATTCAATATCGTCGAGTCCAAGGACGGGGTGGTAAAATACCGGTCATCTATCCTCCCTGAGAGAACGGGAATGTATCAGGTGGCTACCAGGATTTATCCTAAGAATCCGCTCCTGCCTCATAGACAAGACTTCGGACTTGTAAGATGGTTATAGCGACCGGCTTTTTCGACGGTGTCCATCTTGGGCACCGTTTTATTTTGCGTCAGTTGGTGGAAGAAGCCCGCAGGCGTAATGACGAGAGCATGGTCGTCACTTTCTGGCCGCATCCGCGCAATGTGCTCCAGGATGATGCACGGAATCTCAGGCTTCTGACCTCCATGGAGGAGAAAAAAGCATTGATCCGGAGCCTCGGTGTCGACCATATCGAGGTGATACCTTTCACGAAGGAGTTCTGCCGCTTGTCGGCGGAGGAATACTTGCGGGACTACATCGTCGGGAAGTTCGGCGGCAAGGCGATCCTTGTCGGATATGACAACCGTATCGGTTCGGACCAATGCACGCCCGAACAGACGGCTGAAATCGCGCGCCGGCTTGGACTGGACGTGATAAGGCCCGAAAGATTCGTGTCGGACAACGGCATCGTCATAAGCTCGACCAAAATCCGCAACTCATTGCAGACGGGGGATATAGAAGAGGCTGATTCAATGCTGGGGTATCAATACCAGCTCTATGGAGTGGTGGTTTCCGGCAACAGGCTCGGCCATACCATTGGATTCCCGACGGCGAACATGCAGCTTTATGAGCCGCTGAAACTTATCCCGGGGAACGGCGTCTATCTCGTCAAGGTGGAGACGCTCGGCCGTGTCTATGACGGCATGTGCAATATCGGCGTCCGCCCGACCCTCGGTTCAGGAAACGCGCTGACTGTCGAGACCAACATATTCGATTTCAATGAGGATATTTATGGTCTTGACATACGGCTTTCATTCGTTTGCAAGATTCGTAATGAGGTGAAGTTCAATGACTTCTCTATTCTTGCCTCGCAGCTTGAAAAAGATAGGGCGCATTGTCGCATTCTTTTACGGGAAAAATAATTATCTTTACAAAAACGGGTAATTATGGATTTATTCGACATACTATGGCTGGTGATTTGTATCGGACTTCCTGTGATTTCCGGAATTGCCGCCTCTGCCGAGAAGAAAAAGAAGGCACAGGGCCGGCCGGTTGTCACGCAGGAGCCTGAAGAGAATGACCTGCCGTCGTGGATGGAGATATTGACGGGGCAGCCGATGGAGGCTGAGTCTGTCGATGAAGTTCCTGAAGAACCGACGGTTGTAGAGGAAGTGGTGCCCGCTGCCGGGAAGACGCTTGAAACGAAGCCGGCAGTAGCAGTCCCTGCGAAAAGTCATTGTTCCGATGCTATTGCGGATGGCGCCATCGGCGGGGTTGAACCGGAGAAACGCATTGATAAAGAACGCATTGACCCTGAGAAACTTGTGGTCTACACCGCCATCATGAATCCTAAATTCAATGAATATTGACCGTTTTATCGGAAAATTGATTATATTTGTGCGAAACGTATGGGGTTCTGTCTTATGGCAGAACTCATTTTTAGTTATAATTTAGTTGTAAGAAATATATTTTATTATGGCAGAGAATCATTATATGACGCAGGACGGGTTGGACAAGCTGAAGAAAGACCTTGCTGATGCCCTTGCACAGCGTCCTGTCATTTCTGCAGCTATTGCAGAAGCTAGAGAAAAAGGTGACTTGTCGGAGAATGCGGAATATGATGCCGCAAGAGAAGCACAGTCATTGCTCGAAATCAAGATTGTGAACCTGAAGAATCTTGTCGCCAATGCGAAAGTGATCGATGAGTCGCAGATCGGAACAGATAAAGTCCAGTTGATGAACAAGGTGAAAGTGGAAAACCTTGCCATGAAGAAAGTTATGGAATTCACCATCGTGGGTGAGACAGAAGCTGACTTCGCGAATGGCAAGCTCGCTTCCACGACACCTATCGCGAAAGCTCTTCTCGGTCATTCGAAAGGCGAAATCGTCGAGGCCAAGGTGCCTTCCGGCGTGATAAAGTTCAAGATTCTTGATATTACATTATAATTATGGCGACCATCTTCACCAAAATAGCGAAGGGCGAGATTCCTTCCTATAAAGTTGCTGAAAATGAGGACTTTTATGCCTTCCTGGATATCAATCCATTGGTAAAAGGTCACACATTGGTCATTCCTAAGAACGTGGAGGACGACTATATCTTCCATCTGGATGACAAGACTTATCTCGGACTTTGCGCTTTCGCCAAGAAAGTGGCGCTGGCTATTCAGGCCGCTGTTCCGTGCAAGCGTATCGGCGTCTGTGTCCTGGGACTGGAAGTTCCTCATACTCACATACATCTGGTGCCTCTCCAGCAGGAAAGCGACATTGATTTCAGAAAAGAAAAGCTTAAATTGTCCGAAGAGGAGTTCAAGGAAATCGCATCATCAATCTTCTCCGAATATGAGAAATTATAGAAATATCATGGCTGCTGCAGCGGTTGCTGCGGTGGCTTTTACTTCTTGCTGCCGTTCTGCACGTATTGAAGGAACACTTGCCGACGCTCCGGAGTCACAGGTCATCGTGAAACTGCTGGACGTGAACAAGTACAAGGTGCTCGACACCGTCAAGACAGATATCCACGGCAAATTCAGCTACAAGACCTCCATCGAGGCCGGCCAGCCGGAGTTCATCTATCTTTTCCACAACAATACCCGTATCGCGTCAATGCTTCTTCAGCGTGGCGACAAGGTGCAGGTTACGGCGGATACTCTCGGAACATATTCTGTCACAGGGTCTGACGAGACATTGAAACTTATGGAAGTGGAGAAGGACGAGGCTGATTTCGAGAACAAGTTCATGGCTGCTTCTGCACGTCTGAATGATCTGGATCCGTCTTCTGCCGAGGCAATCCAGCTCAAGAAAGACATTTCGGCTCAGTACATCGCTTATTACAGAAGCCGTGTGAAATACATTCTCCAGAATTCACACTCGCTTACCGCCATTCCTGTACTCTATCAGAATATCGGTGAATCACTTCCTGTTTTCGGCCAGATTACCGATGCCATTCATTTCAGGAACATCTGCGATTCACTCCAGACGGTTTATCCTGAGTCCAAGTATGTGAAAGCATTGGACAAGGAAGCGACGAGAAGGCATCAGATGCTCAGCCTGAATGCCCGCATCCAGTCAGCCGACGAGTCTGCATTCCCTGATATCGAACTCGCTGACATCAACGGCAAGAAGGTAAGACTCAGCAGCATGGATTCCAAGGTAGTGATGATTTACTTCTGGAGTTCATCCGATGCCGCACAGAAGATGTTCAATCAGGATGTCATGAAGCCGGTGTATAACGAGTTCCACTCCAAGGGTTTCGACATCTACAGCGTAGCCGCTGACGCCGACAAGGCCGCATGGGCATCCGTAGTCAAGAGCCAGAAGCTTCCGTGGACCAATGTATGTGACCCGGCCGGTTCGACCTTGGGCCTTTACAATGTCACCTCACTTCCGATGGTATATTTCATCTGTGACGGTGCCCTGGTAAGCGCTCCGCAGGTCAAGGACGCCGCTTCCCTCCGCAAGTTCATCGCTTCGAAGTTCTAGGAATAGGTATTATAAAATAATCTCGGGTGAGAATCGCATTGATTCTCACCCGAGTTTTTATTGTTTTGTCGCTTGGGGCAGAATGGGATTTTTCCGATTCTGAAATAGGTTTAGCGATAATTTATGTTGAAGTAGTAGACATATGTTTCAGGAATTCGTCCTCCATATGTGTATTTGACGGTCCAAGTATTATATGTGCTTGTCATTGTTTGACTATTGATGGTCCCTTCATATGTGCTATTCTTTTTTAATTGACTATCATACGCTTTGGAATTTTCGTTTATCCATATTTGGAGATTCTTATCGTATCCACTTAATGAAGCCCATTTATTGTCACGTGAGACTTTTGTACTCATTGATACAGGAATATCTGTTGGTACGTGAAAAGAAGGTGATGTTATATATGGTTCTGAAACCCATCCCGTAAGCGTCACATGGTTGTTTTCCCATGTTATTTGAGTTCCGGCGCCGCTACTTTTCCACGGATTCTCCCCGCTGTTCTTCGGCGGAGCAGCCACATACGGCAGACCGGTAATCTGCCTCGTGATGGTCTTGGACGCAGAAAACTCTTGCCCGTCTTCAGTCTTGTATTTTACGGTGGCAGTGATGTCCTTCTGACCCCAGGTGGTGTGCCCGGGCGTAGCCTCCACATTGATTTCTCCGTTCTCGTCTCCGGAGTATGTAAACGCCTCACCGTCAACCACAAGCGTAAACGAATCGAACTTCAGCAGCGAAGACGGAATGCCCTCCTTGCTGACGGAGAACGTCGCCTTGCCAGCGCCCATCCAATCATTCGCCACAGCGTTCGCAGCATTCACATCTTTCGAATCAATGCCCTCAATTCCTTCATTTGCAGCGTAGTAGCTGTACGACGTCGCGAAACCGGAAACAGAAACATTGAAATCGACATTGACCGGAACGAACTCGGAAACATTGACCTTGTAATTCTGGTCGATGGCGGTCGCGGACGCGTATTTCTTGTACATGGCGCGGCCCTCGGCATCGGTGAATTTCAGCCAGAAACCGTCGTTCATGCCTGCGGGAACATTGACGAACACGGGGCCGTTTTCGAGGCTGATTCCCGTGATGCTCTTCTCGCCGGCGAAGCTGGTTCCATCGAAAGTGCTGACTGATACGGAGTTGGCATGGAAATCGATCGCAGTCGCGCCGCAAGTGCTGGTTACGCCGATGGCCCTGACACCCTTCGGCGCCGTAAGAGCCGCGGAAATCCTGATGATCCCGTCGTCGTTTCTGTCGTAGCCTGACTTCACCGCCTCAAGCCAAGGCTTGCCGTTCTGCGCATAGCTCACGTTCCCCTCCGCGTCGCAGCAATTATAATATAGGTCAATGAACTTGCTGTCTCCGAGAGGTTTGCTGAATGTGCCGTTGAACTTGTCAACCGTTGATTCACTGTTGCTCAGCTCGGCAATGCTGCCGTTTTCAGCTACCGCAATGATTTTGTCTCCGGCCTCGAAAACATATTCGTTGCCCTCGATTCCCACCTTGGTTCCCGGTGTAATCGTCAATGCGACTGCTTCACCTTTCGGCCTATCCGCAGGAAGGGCTTCCTTGCCGCAGGAAACCAGAACGGCAAGCGTGAACATAGAAAGTATTAATTTCCTCATCGTGTTGTCTTGTTAATTTTCCTCTTCGAGATCGCCGAACAGCATGTCTGGAGAGAATGTTAATGAATCGTTGACCGGGCTGCCGCAGAAGTCGTTTTTGATAGTCACATTGATGACTGCGATTTCCGGTGTCATGTAAGAATTTCTGTAAATCATTTGCTTCATTTTTTTTACTGTACGGGAGTGAGGTGTCGGAAGAACTCCCGAAAACTATATTGGATTATAATAACCGTCGACGACAAAGATATTACTTTTCGTCGCCGAATGAAATTATCGCACCCCGGTCGGGGCGATGGGGCTATCTAACTGATTGGTTTACAGGTGATTGGCGCTGTTTTTCAGCGGTCCGTCCATGAGATTGGTCGTTTTAAGTGATTGTGAAACAATGGATTGTCCCACGAAATGCATGTCGTGCGCATTAAAACGTTTTTCACGCACAAAACCTGCATTTTGGCCGCTCTCGTGCGTGAAACGGGCCTTTTTACGCACGCCATTTCCACGCTGATCACGACATTGACGCAAACCCGGCGGTGAATCAGAAAACCTTCTTCTTGGAAACGGTCGGCACGAACTGCTTCAGGTAGAACGGCTCGAAATATGCCACGTCCTCGAATTGCTTATCCGCCAGCAACTTGCACCCTGGAACCAGCATTGACTCGGCCTTCGGGCAAGTCTGGACGAAACTGGCATTGGCAGAATTGATCATTTCCGCGCATTTGCCGGCGCCGTCGCCGATGAAGAGCACCGGACCCTCGGCGAGAATGTCGGCGAAGCTTTCATTGTCAATGATTTTCGGCTCGGTCTCCGAAACCTGCTTGCCGTCCGGCGTGAATACCGCGGTGTAGACCTCCATTCTGCGCGCATCGATCATCGGGACAATGTACTTGCACCCTTCCGGAAGCAATTTCTCGCCGATGGCCTGCCATACCAGCGTGTCCAGTGAACCTACGGCCAGGAGCGGCAGTCCGGCGCCGAAGCAAAGACCCTTCGCGGTAGAGACACCGACACGGAGACCTGTGTAGGAACCGGGACCCATACTGACACATACGGCATTGCAATCACGCACTGCAAGTCCCTGCTCATCAAGCATTTCCTTGATGAATGGAGCTGTAAGCGATGCATGCTTTCGCTCTGCGTTTTCACGTCTCGATACGATTTTTCCGTCCTCGGAAAGGGCGGTGGAGCAGAGTGCTGTAGAAGTCTCTATGAACAATATTCTTTCCATGTCAAATGTCTTTATTGCCTGAACAGGAGTTCCTTGAAGTAAGGGAACACTCCGTACGCGATTCTCTTTATCGGTGAATAAAGCACGGATTTCTCCATAACTGCCTCATCCACAATATGGAATGACGTGTTCAGTGTGTTGAAAAGTATTATGAGTATACCTAATATCAATGTTGCTTTCATCAGGGCGAATACGGCGCCCAGCAATCTGTCCAGCCAGCCCAGCATCACGAACTTTATGCTTGCCTTGATGACTTTTCCCAGCAGGTGCATGACCACGATTACCGCTATTACCATGAGGATAAACACGATGACATGCAGGACTTGTCCGGACATGTGGAGGTAGGGACCGGCCCATCCGCAGACCAAGTCAGAGAATTTGAACGCCGCCCATGTGCCGAGAATTATGGAAACCAGTGCAATTATCTGATCCGTAAACCCCTTTACAAGGCCTTGTATGACGGATGCGGCCAGACAAATTGACAATATGATGTCCAATGTGCACATTGCATAAAAAATTTACTAACTTTGCAGACTGCAAAAATACATAAAAACTATGACATTCAAAGAGTACAAGGGCTTGAATCTCGTGTCTGTCGGCAATGAAGTACTTGACCGATGGAAGAGGAATCATGCGTTCGAGAAATCACTCGAACTGAGAGAAGGCGCTCCGGAATTCATTTTTTTCGAGGGACCGCCGTCAGCTAATGGTATGCCGGGCATACATCACGTAATGGCCCGCTCTATCAAGGATGCCATTTGTAGATACAAGACTCAGACAGGATATAAGGTGAACCGCCGCGCAGGATGGGACACCCACGGACTCCCTGTGGAGATAGGCGTCGAGAAGAAACTCGGCATCCACAAGGATGACATCGGCAAGAAGATTTCCGTGGCCGAGTACAATGACACCTGCCGTCATGAGGTCATGAAGTACACCCGCGAGTGGGTGAACATGACCGAGCGCGTCGGCTATTGGGTGGACATGAACGATCCGTATATCACTTATGACAACAGATACATTGAGACACTCTGGTATCTTCTGAAGAAGATTTACGACAAGGGGCTGCTCTACAAGGGTTTCTCCATCCAGCCGTATTCTCCGTCTGACGGTACCGGACTGAGTTCCCATGAATTGAACCAGCCGGGCTGCTATAAGGATGTCACAGATACGACAGCTACGGTACAGTTCGAGGTTATAAAGGATGCTAAGTCACAGCCGCTCTTTGGTCTGGAGACATTGCCGGTGTACTTCCTGGCATGGACCACCACTCCATGGACATTGCCTTCAAACACGGCGCTTTGCGTGGGGCCGGACATCGAGTATGTTAGGGTAAAATCCTTCAATCCATATACCGGTGCTGAAGCTATCTATGTGGTAGCCAAGTCATTGGTGTCAGAATGGTTCAGCCCTAAGGCTGCCGAGCTCCAGCTCGAAGACTACAAGCCGGGCGATAAACTCCTTCCGTTCAAAGTCCTTGACGGCACATTCAAGGGCTCTGACCTCGTGGGCATCAGATACCATCAGTTGATCCCATGGTTCAAACCGCTGGAAGGCGATGCGTTCAGGGTAATTCCGGGAGACTATGTTTCCACGGACGAAGGCACGACAGGTATCGTACACATTGCCCCGACATTCGGTGCCGACGACAAGAAGGTCGCCGCCGCTGCCGGTATTCCTCCGATGATGGTGCTGGACAAGAACGGCAATCCGCAGCCGCAGGTGGATCACGACGGCCGCTTCTGCTTGCTGGAAGACCTTGACCCTGAATATGTTGCTACGCATGTGGCTCCTGAATATAAAGAGTATGCAGGCCGTTTTGTGAAGAACGCCTTCGATGATTCATTGCCGAAGGATGCTCCGACCCTGGACATTGACCTTTGCATGATGATGAAGATGGACGGCAGGGCATTCAAGATCCAGAAGCATGTCCACAGCTATCCTCATAGCTGGAGAACCGACAAGCCGGTGCTCTACTATCCCCTCGACGCATGGTTCATCAAGACTACTGCAGTGAAGGACCAGATGGTGGCTCTGAACAAGACGATTACATGGAAGCCGGAATCTACCGGAACAGGCCGTTTCGGACAGTGGCTGGAAAACATTCAGGACTGGAATCTTTCCAGAAGCCGTTTCTGGGGAACTCCGCTCCCTGTATGGCGCACCGAGGATGGCAAGGAAGAGAAATGCATCGGAAGCCTGAAAGAGTTTTATGCTGAAATCGAGAAGGCTGTCGCTGCCGGTATCATGGCATCCAACCCACTGAAAGACAAGGGATTCAACCCGGAGGACATGAGCAAGGAGAACTACGACAAGATTGACCTGCACCGTCCTTACGTGGATGAGATTTTCCTCGTTTCCGAGTCAGGCAAGAAGATGGTACGTGAGAGCGACCTTATCGACGTCTGGTTCGATTCAGGTGCAATGCCTTATGCACAGGAAGGCCTGCGTTCGCTCGGGCAGTCCAAGTTCGGCTCGACCGCTGATTTCATTGCCGAAGGCGTGGATCAGACCCGCGGATGGTTCTATACCCTCCATGCGATTCATACGATGATCAGCGGTACTCCTGCGTTCAAGCGCGTGATTTCCAATGGATTGGTGCTCGACAAGGACGGCAACAAGATGAGCAAGCGTCTGGGCAATGCCGTGGATCCGTTCGGTCAGCTCGACAAGTTCGGCGCAGATGCATTGAGATGGTACATGCTTACCAATGCCCAGCCTTGGGACAATCTCCGTTATGATGAGGCCGGTGTAGACGAAATCAGAAGAAAGTTCTTCGGAACACTATATAATACATATTCATTCTTCGCTCTTTACGCGAATGTGGACAAGTTCGATATCAATGCTCCGGCGGTTCCTTATGAGCGTCGTCCGGAAATCGACAGGTGGATCATCTCCCTGCTCAATACATTGATAAAGGACGTGAAGGCTGCTTACGAGGATTACGATGTGACTTCGGCAGGCCGTATGATTCAGGACTTCGTGTGCGACCATGTCAGCAACTGGTACGTGCGTCTGAACAGGAAACGTTTCTGGGGCAGTGCGGACAATGAAGACAAACTCGCTGCATATCAGACACTTTACGAGGTGTTGAAAGACATTGCGATACTCGCGGCTCCTATCGCGCCGTTCTATATGGACCAGCTTTATCTTGACCTGGTTCCGGACGGAGAGGAGTCAGTACATTACGTGATAATGCCGTCATGCGACGAGTCAGTCATTGACAAGGACCTGGAAGAGAGGATGGAACTTGCGCAGAGGGCATCTTCGATGGTGCTCGCGTTGCGCCGCAAGGTTAACATCAAGGTCCGCCAGCCGCTCTCGAAGCTCATGATTCCTGTCATTTCCGACAAGGTCCGCGAGCAGCTCGAAAAGGTCAAGTCCCTGATTCTCGGCGAGGTCAATGTGAAGGAGATAGAGTTTATTTCCGACACTACAGGCATCATTACCAAGAAGATACGTCCTAACTTCAAGACTCTCGGAAAGGTTTACGGCAAGAGGATGAAGGAGATTGCAGCAGCGTTCGGTGAGATTTCCCAGCAGGAGATCAATGCTATCCAGAATGCCGAGTCTGCCGGAACTTCTTATGACCTTAAACTGGAGGGCGGCGACGTCATCCTGAATCCTGGAGATTACATGATTTCTTCAGAAGATATGCCGGGATGGCTCGTGGCTTCGGAAGGTCCGCTCACATTGGCACTCGACATCGAGGTCAGCGAGGAATTGAAGAACGAAGGCATTGCGCGTGAACTTGTGAACAGGATCCAGAATATCCGTAAGGATAGCGGATTCGATGTCACGGACAAGGTCGAGGTGACGCTTTATGCTGATGGCGAGGCTTACGAGGAGATTTCGAAAGCATTGGTATCGTATAAGGAATATGTTGCTGCACAGACACTTGCGCTTGATGTTACGTTGAAAGATGCTGCCGAGGCAGTTCCTGAGGCCGTGGAGGCTGAGTGGAATGAAGGTACCATCAGAATTGCTGTGAAACGCAGCTAAAAATCACATAAGATTATGGAAGAGACTAAACAGAACATGCAGACTCCGGAGAGAACCTGCTACAGCGATGAAGAGCTCGCGGAATTCAAGAAGATTATTCTGGAAATGCTCGAGAAGGCCAAGGCTGAGTACAATACTCTCAGGCAGGTCGTCATGCATAACGGAACCAATGATATAGAGGATACCACTCCTTCTTTCAAGACCGTTGAGGATGACGGCGCAATGCAGCTTTCACGTGAGGAGGCTAGCCAGCTTGCACAGCGTCAATACAAGTTCATCCAGAACCTTGAGGCAGCGCTGGTGCGTATCGAGAACAAGACATACGGTATCTGCCGTGCTACCGGAAAGCTCATCCCTAAGGAGCGTCTCCGTCTCGTTCCTCATGCAACCCTTACCGTAGAGGCTAAGGAGAAGATGAACAAGAACAGGTAATACCATGAAAATATCCAGAGGCAGAGCTCTGCTTATTACGGGAATATTGCTTGTGGTTATTGACCAGGTCATCAAGATTCTGGTCAAGTCCAATATGACCATCGGTGAGAATTTCAATGTCCTTGGCGATTGGTTCAAGATTCTTTTCATCGAAAATGAGGGCATGGCGTTCGGCATGAAGTTCGGCGGAATGTTCGGCAAATTTGTGCTGACGGCGTTCCGCCTGGTGCTGTTCGGTTTCCTCTGCTGGTGGATCACAAGTCTGAACCGCAAAGGCCGCAGGATTAAGGTCAATGCCGGAAAGGACAATGAGTCAGTGACTTACGAGCATGTGCCGACAGGTGTTCTGGTCGGCCTGACTTTCATAACGGCCGGTGCTTTCGGCAATATCATTGACTGCTTGTTCTATGGTCAGCTGTTTTCTGCATCGACGGCCTATGAGGTGGCTCAGTTCGGCGGTTCCTACGCGCCCGTGATGTTCGGCAAGGTCGTGGACATGTTCTACTTCCCTCTGATCGACACCACCTGGCCGTCCTGGCTCCCGTTCATCGGAGGCCATCCGTTCCGCTTCTTCGAACCTGTCTTCAATTTCGCAGACAGCTGCGTCACCGTCGGAGCCTTCTACCTGATTCTTTTCCAATACAAGTTCTTCGCCTCGGATCAGGAGAAGTAAATTTGTTTGGCGGGACGTGGCCACGTCCCGCCTGGCGCTTTTTTTTCTTGAAAACTCACGTATTTTATGTAAGCCTCCGGTGAGGCACGTGTTGCGATTTTGTTCTGATTAGTTGCGATTAATCTCGATTTTGTCACTAATCGCAGCAACTTTGTTAAAGTTGATTCCGAGATCTTCGACGAGTTCGTTTAGGTTCATGCCTTCCGGTAATTTAACTGTCTAATTCGGTCATTGAGCGTTGACAACTTGCTTATCAGTTCCTCAAAAGAAGGCGCTTGCCCGAAAATCATGTGCTCACACATGAACTTGTAGTCATCTTGCCATAGTCTTGCAATATCATTGTTTGGCACGATACATAATGTGGCAGGATATAGCTCATCATAGTTGAAGCCCTTAAGTCCGATAAACTTTCTGCGATGTTCAAGTACCGCCTTATATAGGGCTTCGTTGTGGATTGCACGGTCAGCAATTTCGTTTTCAGAATCCATCATCATTGCTAAATCATATATATGTCGAGACATACGCTCCACTCTGACCTCGTTCTTCCTGAACTCTTCGTGCAGTAGGAATACCTTTTCAAGGAAAGTACGCTCGGGAATGACAGCGTTCACCTCGAATGGCTTTTCTGCAAATGGTGCTTCGCGGAAATGGGCGTCAATAGCAGCATTTATCGCTTTTTTCTCAATCGGCTCCATCATTGACCTTCCGCTGATTTCTATCTTTACCGTATTCTTGATATAGGGTAAGGCTTCATATAAACTATGATAAGTTATGGTTATCACCTCGGGATCTGTTGTTGTAACAGGAGTGATGACGACATCTACGGAAAAGGTATCTGTCCGTACCCCCAACTCCACTAAAGCATTCCGTACATCATGTTGCATCTTCTCTCTTACAAAAGAACAGGCAGAGCGACGCAACCTGTCACTAATTTGAGTCTTCGACAATTCACCGCCAAAGCCAAGGAATTCTCTGCTAAGTGCAATATCCACATCTTCGGAGAATCTGGCTATCAAGTTCCAGCATTTGCTGAGACTTGTACCTCCTTTGAAAGCAATGTGTTCTGCATAGGGCAAAGTATGCAGGGCTTTCAACACCTGCGTTACCCACCAGTCCTTTTCGATACTTGACGGCGGCAATCCGGTCTGCAACGCCATGGTATTGATAGCTTCACGTTGTCTATCTTCTGGTATGTCTATGAATTTCATCGTGCAATTAGTATTTTGCGCACCCATGCAGGGGCAAGTTTAATATCATGGTTAAAATCGTTGTCGCTTACATTCCTTGTGTGCTCGACAAGCATGTTGCGTTCCTCCTCGGTTATTTTTTCTTCGCCTATGGTGCGCATGGCTGTTACAACAAGCATCATCAGCTCTGATTTATAAGCAAAGTTCTTGCCCGAAGAAGAATGCTTGAACAGGATGCCGTGCCCGTTTCCGATCTTTATCCTACGTGGTGCGCCGTTGGTCAGGAACACGACATTCATGGGCATCTGCGTGGACAATCCGAGACGATTCAAGGCATATGCTCCCATCGGTACAATCTTCGCCTTGTCTCGCTTGGCTATAGCCTGGGCAATGTCTTCAATAGACGGATAGATAATTCCAAGTCCATATTCCATGTCCTCTTTGGGGTAATAATAGATGCCATGAGCCAGCCGCACCAAGACTCCGCCGGTGTACATCCGATGGAATGTTGACTTCACGGCTGATGGTGTTCCGCAGTCTGCATAGTCTTGTTGGAAGACTATCGAACCACGTCCTTTTCCCCTAAGCCTCATTTCTATCTTATTTACAGTACTTTGACTTAATGTTTGTGCCATATTTTTGAAACTTTTTTATTATATTTTTGGTTCTTGTTCGTCTGCAAAGGTATAGTGTTTTCTTCTAAACGCCAACGTTTTTATTAAATATCCGTTTTTGAAACGCTCGAAGTGATTCTTTTCCAATACAAGTTCTTCGCTTCGGATACGGAGAAGTAGTAGCGGCGGGACGCGGCCACGGTGGTGATATGTAACTTGCTGATAATCAGATATCTTTTTAATAATAGCGTGGAAACGTAGGCTTTTTTGGCTGCGTTTCCACGCTGCGTTTTATAACTCATTGATAATCAATGTCTCCATAAACCGAGCGTGGCTGCGTCCCGCCTGCCCGTCACGTCCACCGGTCCCTGTCACCCTTGACCGCCGCGCCTGCTGGTCTCGCCAGCCACGCCCACCGGTCCGCATGTTTATCTTACGGCGACCAAGATTTGGTACCGTCTAAAACGTTTTTCCGGAACTAAGTGTCATAATATTCACGTTTGGTACCATCTAAAACGTTTTCTTGGGACCGTTTGCTATGAACATGGAGCGTGGTGACGCGCCCCGGCGGCGGTGGTGCCTCTGGAGGTTCGCTTCGCTCATCCCGTCAGGCTGTCGCCTGCCACCCATTCACAAGGTCATGGGCGACCATGCCTCCAGAGGCACCACCGCCGCCGTGGCTTCTGCCGTCACGTGGTTTCTCCAGATGGTCATTTCCACGATATGCTGCTAGAGAATCCGGATTTGGTGAAAAAATCACGCCGTATTTTTTTACAATTATCGTTTTTGAAAGCCATTCGTTTGAAAAAACGCGGCATTTCTTCTTGAAAAATCACGGATTTTATATGAAAATAGTCTTTTCTGGGCCACGAAATGTCGTTTTTGGGATATTTTATGTGAAAAATTAAAAATTTTATTCGTTTTAATTTGATAGTTTTTAAGTCGGATTTGATTAAAAACTGTAAATAAAATTAAGAATCTGCTAAAAATCTGCATTTTATTAATCGTTATAACTTTAGCAACTACACGTAATTACGAAAAGTTACACTATGTTGCATTTTAAAAATATATTTTTTATGTTTGCAGAAATCGCATTTGATAAACGTCCTCTAGTGGGTGCTTATAGCGCTGCGGATGTACATGAATGTGGAAACAATATGTTAAACTTACTCAATAATGCTTATGAAAAAAATCCTTCTTTTTTTCGTGACCATCATGTTGTCAGCAGGACTGGGATTTGCGCAGAGCCGCAACATCACAGGTAAGGTGACTGATGCTACAACAGGCGAAGGTATTCCATTCGCATCAATCCAGGTCAAAGGTACAATGACAGGAGCATCGGCGGACGCTGATGGTAACTACAGTATCAATGTCAAATCCAACGACGCTGTGCTTGTCTTCGTTTCTGTCGGTTATAAACAACATGAAGTTGCAACTGACGGAAAGAAAAACATCAATGTGGAACTTAATCTGGATGCGACAGCTCTCGATGAGACAATCGTAGTCGCATACGGAACAGCTCACAAGAAATCCTTCACGGGATCGGTGGCTGTCGTGAAAAACAAGGATCTGGAGCGCAGGAACGTTTCCAACGTCACAAAGGCTCTTGACGGCTTGGCTCCTGGTGTGCAGGCCACTTCCGGAAGTGGACAGCCTGGTTCCGGATCGACTATCGTAATCCGTGGTTTCGGTTCCATCAATGCTTCCTCGACCCCTCTCTATGTAGTGGACGGCGTTCCTTATGACGGAAGCATATCTGCCATCAATCCGGACGATATTGCCAGCATGACCATTCTCAAGGATGCCTCTGCATCAGTTCTTTATGGTGCGCGTGGTGCAAACGGTGTCGTTATCATCAACACCAAGAAAGGTAGCGACAGCGGTGTTACAGTGGACCTGAAAGTCAATGTCGGCATTTCTTCAAGAGCTATCCCTCGTTATGAGACCGTAGGTGTCAAGGATTATATGGAAATCATGTATTCTGCATTCTATAATAAGTACGGAAACAATGCTGCCAATCAGATGTTGAACGGCTCCATGGCGATTTTCGGAAAAGGCGGAATATATAATCCATACGACAAGCCTGTTACTGAACTGTTTACTTCTGACGGAAAAGTTCGTGATGATGCGAATTTGAGATGGAGTGAAGATTGGATGAAGGAAATTACTGACAACAAGGCTTTGCGTCAGGAATACGGAATCAGTGTTTCCGGAGGTAGAAAGGGTACCCAGTATATGTTCTCGCTCGGCTATCTTAACGAGGACGGTGTCTTGAAAACCACCAACTTCGAAAGATATACCGGCCGTCTGAATGTCGAGACTCATGCCAAGCCTTGGTTTGCAGCAGGACTCGGAGCGAACTTCTCCAAGACAGGCTCCAACTCATTGGGAGCAAAGGACGCCCAATCTTCCAATGTGTTCTATTCCGCTCAGTTGATGGCTCCGATCTATCCTATATATCAGAGAGATCCGTCGACGGGTGATTATATCCTTGATGCGAATGGACAGAAACAGTTCGATTATGGTGTTTCCCGTCCAGCAGGACAACAGAGTGATTTCAACTGTATTGCCACTCTCTTTAACGACAAGTATAGAGCTGACACATATTCATTGTCCGCACGTTCCCACATTGACATCATGGGCGTCAAGGACAATTGGTCGGAAGGACTTAAATTCCAGGTGAATTTCGGTGCTGACTACTTCAACTCACAGTCCATGGTTTATTACAACCCTAATTTCGGTAATGCGCAGAAGGTAAACGGACGACTTCAGAGAACCAATAAGACTTCGTTGGGTTATACTTTCAACCAGTTGCTGACCTATAACCGTACATTCGGACGTCACAATGTGGACCTCCTCGTAGGACATGAGTACTATAACTACAAGACGGCGGATTTGTTCGGACACAAGACGGGACTTCCTGGAGCAGGAATCTATGAACTTGATGCAGCTGCGGTAATTGTCGGAACAGGCAGCTCCAGCGACGTGGACCGTATTGAATCAGTCCTTTCACGTGTAGGATATAACTACGATGAGAAATACTTCCTGTCTGCCAGCTGGCGAACAGACGGCTCTTCAAGATTCGCTGCTGCCAAGCGTTGGGGTAACTTCTGGTCAGTAGGTGCATCGTGGAGATTGTCAGAAGAGAAATTCATGCAGGGACTTGATTGGCTGAATGGCCTTACCCTTAAATTCTCTTATGGTGTCCAGGGTAACAACAACGTCGGTTCATATTACGCTTATCAGGCACTCTATGACTTGTCTTCTCCTAATGCTACTCTTCCTGGCGCGACTATCAATGATGTTGCGAATGCTGATTTGACATGGGAGTCCAACAACAACCTCAATACAGGTTTGGAAGCCAGATTGTTCAATCGCCTGGACCTTAGCTTTGAGTTCTATAACAGGAAGACCACGGACATGCTTCTCGCTTATCCTCTGCCTGCATCTTCAGGATTCTCAAGCTATTACCGTAATTCCGGCGAGATGCGCAACCGGGGAATCGAGTTTGCTTTGACCGGTTACATCTTCGATAAGGAAGATCTTCAGTGGAGTGTGACTTGGATGGGCTCGACTGTCAACAACAAGGTTTTGAAACTTACTGATGAAGGCAAGGATATCATTGGCGGCCACCAGATTATCAGAGTCGGAGAGACATTGTACTCTTATTATGTAGCTCGTTCTGCCGGAGTGGATCCTATGACCGGATTGAAGATGTACTGGGCAAAGGATGCTGATGGCAATGACTACATCACGACAAGTACCAGCAAGGCTCAGGAAAATCGCGTCATTGTAGGCAGCCGTATTCCTGATCTGTATGGTTCACTGTCGACTTCATTCAGGTGGAAGAACATTGACCTGGCCGTGTCTACCAACTATTCTATCGGAGGAAAGAACTATGACGGCGTATATCAGGAGTTCATGGGATGTTATTATGTCGCTGAAGCGAAGCATAAGGATATCCTCCGCGCATGGAGAAAGCCGGGAGATATAACTGATGTCCCTAGATATGAAATCGGTGATGTTCCTATCGTGACTGACGACAAATTGATCGATGCTTCTTACTTCTCGATCAAGAACATTACCCTCGGATACACCCTCCCTAAGCTTTGGACTTCGAAGATAGGATTCAAGAGTGCACGCATTGCTGCATCTGTGGACAATCTCTGGATTTTCACACATTTGAAGGGTATGGACCCGCAGTACTCACTTACTGGAGGAACCTCCTATGTCTATGCTCCGACAAGAACTGTTTCATTCAGTCTTGCGCTTAAGTTCTAGTCACATCTAATTGAGGTAAATTATGAAAAAGATACTTAATGTTTTAATAGTGGCGCTCGGCGTTTCCATGCTCTTCGCGTCATGCAAAAAAGAGGTTCTGGAGACCGCTCCGGCAGGGGCACTTTCCGGTGCGGAGATATTTGGAGATTCGCAGAAAGCGCAGAGTGCCGTGGATGGTATTTACAGAATGATGTATTCCAATGGCTGGAGTGACAGTTGGGCACATGAAAATCCGGGATTGGCGACATTTACCATTGTCCGTTCTCTTATGGGTGAAGATCATTTTATGTACTCGCAAGGACAGGGATGGTTCTATTTTGACTATTGTTTCAATACGACTTCTGACTGGACAAATACAAGTGGCCGCCAGTATGCAACATGGAATTTGTTCTATTCGCTCATATCCCAGGCCAATTATGTGACTGATGCGGAAGAATCGCTGAAGAATGATAAAGTCGGTCAGAATGTCCTTGGGCAGGCATACGCTATCAGAGCATTTGCATACTACTGCCTCTATGAGTCTTTCTGTCAGGGCAATTATACTGCGAATAAAGACAAGCCAGGAGTTCCTATATATACGAAGGGCACCAACAAGGACACTGAAGGTGTAGGTCGTGGTACCATTGAGGGCTTGTTCAAGCAGATTAATGGTGATTTCGAAAAGTCTATCGGATATTTCACTTCCGGTGGACAGACGCAGAGCCATCCGTCACATATCGACTTGTATACAGCCTATGGCCTTTGGGCAAGAGCTGCGCTTGGCCAGCAGGATTATGATAGAGCGGGCAAGTGTGCGGAGGAAGCCTTGAAGAAGCCAGAACTTGAAAGAGTGCTGGGCATGTCAGAACTTGGTAAGTTCAACAACCGTAACATGAAGGATGTGCTGTGGGCTTTCGAAATTACAGCGGATCAGGCCGGTCTTTATGGAAGTTTCATCTCCCACATGGCTAAAGACGGCACGTATGGAGCTAGAGGACCGCAGTGTATTGACTACTGGCTTTACGAAGATGGTATGTCCGATACTGATGAACGTCGTGCATGGGGTGAACGAGTTTCAGTGAAAAACAAAGAAGGAAAGGAAACAGGTTATTACTATGTAAACAACAAATTCGGTTATGCCAATGCCACTACAGGAGTCGCTGACATGATCAATATGAGAGCTGAAGAAATGCTTATCACTCTTGCTGAATGCAAGTGCCGCAAGGGAGAGTATGCTGATGCTAGAGCCCTTCTGGAGGAACTCTATGCCAAACGTTATACGGCGAAACGCGATATATCTTCGCTTACGGACTCTGATGAGGTCAGCCTGGATACCCATATCGCACCTGTCACTCTGATTGATGAGATTCTGCTCCAGAGAAGAATTGAACTTTGGTGTGAGGGTATGGGTCGTGTTCCGGATTTGAGGCGACTGAATCTTGGCTATAGCCGTTCCGAAAAACAGTCGGAACCAACGGATGCGAAACCTAATGACCCGAGGTTCATACTTAAGATTCCTCTGAAAGAATTTGACAGCAATACTGCATTGGATATGGCTAAAGATCAGAATTAAACCTCTTAATCAATGAATCGTATGAAAAAGATAAAGATATTGTTTTTACTTCCGGTAGCGCTCCTCATGGCGTCATGCTCTGAAGACACCGGAATGAACACCTACCCTGCGCGTGGAGATGAGGCTTTCTTCGATGATACGGAGTACAGCTATGTCGTGAGTGCGAAGATGGAAGACGCATATAGTGTTGAGGTCTTGCGTGCGAACAAGTCGGGAGACGCATCCGTGGGCGTGACTATAGAAGTGGCGAACCCTGCTGTGAAAGAGGCTTTTACCGCTCCTGCATCGGTTGCGTTTAAAGATGGCGAAATTGCTTCGTCGGTAAAGATCTCGTTTGACCGTTCGAAACTGACAATCGGCGAGGAAAACGAAATTACCGTAAATCTTCAGTCTGAAACCGATCTCCCGTATGCTACTGAATGTAAATTGGTGGTGGTCAGAGATTATACTTGGAAAGAGTATAAGAAAGGAACGTATGTTTCCGGTATGCTTGCCCCAATTCTCGGCAAAAAGCTTTCTTGGGCGCAGCCGATGGAGGTGGCAGAAGAAAAGCCTAACCTCTACAGGCTCAAGGATTGGTATCACAATGCCGGCACTAAATACTCAGATAGTGGGTATGATCTCACTTTCCTTTGGGATGGCTCGTCTGAAGTTTCATTTACTGTACCTGCCGATAAAGATGGAGGCGTGTATTTCCCTAGCGGTTGGTATCATCCATCGTATGGCTTGGTCTCAATGTACATAGATACTGAAAGTGCGAAATATGACAGCGAGAGCAAGACGTTTACATTCAAGTGTTGCGGAGATGTGTCTCTCGGGAGATTGGTTGGTTGGACCGAAGATACCTTTACACTCAAATAAAATGTAAAATCTCGCCGGAAAGGCGACCTGATTATAAGCGTGGAACTATTTTTGCGATTCATAGTGATCGCATGGATAGTTCCACACTTTATGAAAATGGTTATGATCAAAAAATTGGCAATGACGGTTGCTGTGGCGGTGGCTGCGGCTTTCGCGGTGGCTTGCGGCAGTAAGGAAGACAAGGCGGCGAGCGTGGAAGGCGAATGGGAGCTGGTGGATGTGGAATTTGCCACCAAGAGCGCTGTCGTAGGCTCGGAAACGGTGTTTGTCTATATATATTTCGACGCGAAAGGGACGTTTGCGATGTATCAGAAACTGGGCGAAGGACGCTTCAGAAAGTTCTCCGGCACATGGTCTTGTTCGAACGGCATTCTGAACGGAACCTACTCGGACGGCAAGAATTGGGGCTGCCCATATAAGGTGTCCCGTGACGGAGATACGCTTGTGATGGTATCATCTCCTGACGGGAAAGACTCCTATACTTATCGTAAATGCACTATTCCTGAAGAAGTCAAGAAAAATTCGTAGCTTTTTCTGAAAATGTGAAAATTAGCTCGTTTTTCCATCGGAAAATGTGAAAAAAGTCGTGTAACTACTTAAAAGAAAGATAGATAGCTTTTTGAAAGTTTGGAAAGCTAATCCGGAAAGAAAACCTTTAATAGTGAAGGTCAATACTCATGAAAGAAGTGAGACGGCAGGTGTGATTTAGTTTAAAAGTACCGTTCTTTCCAAAATATACTATATTTGCGCTCGATTTTTTGGAAAATATATGTTGATAACGATTGCAAGACAATGCGGATGCCGCGCTCTTGACGTCGGAGAGATTCTCTCACGACATTATGGCATACCGCTTTACACCAGGAAAAGCCTTATGGCAAAGGCTGCTGAGATGGGAATCTTGGATGAAATGACGAGCTTCTTCGAAGAAAGGCCTGTGGATGAAATCATGTCTGCTATAGCTGAATTGCCTTTCGAAAGAAGTGCAGTGAGAGAAAAATTCCGTAGCGCATTCATGAAAATGATTGGTAATGAAGACTGTATAGTAATCGGGCGATGCGGTAATTTTATTTTTAAAGACAGGAAAGACCTCGTGACTGTGTTCTTGCACGGCAGCCTTTCTGACAGGATTGCCAATGCTGCTGAGGAGGAGAATCTGAGCATGTCCCAGGCGGAAGAGTTTGTTCACACGACTGATGACTGCCGTGTTTTATATCATAGTTTTTACACGGGACTTACTTGGGGATAT
>ULSH01024917.1_pt1 | contig 60450 bp, 52 predicted proteins | sample 1956151 | NCBI WGS metagenome assembly ULSH01 (sample SAMEA4835702, study PRJEB28245) | human gut metagenome | biome: gut microbiome; material: fecal sample | place: Denmark | collected 2008 | reverse complement strand
AGGAGGGTGTGCCGTAAAAGCCAATTACGACACACCCCCTTTTTCTAAACGTGACCCCAAACAAAAACAACCCGATTTATTAACATAAATAACTCTTAACATGAGCAAAGTAAATTTTTCTGCACAATACATCGCTTCTCTCAAGCCGATGCAGATTGTCAAGGACAACCTTGTGCGCCAACGCTTCATCGACCTCTACGGCGCTCTGTGGGGCGAGGCTAACGCCGAAGCTACCTATGAGCGTGAAGTAATCCATTTCAACCGACTGCTGGCCGACAACGCAAACCTCAAAGCCTGTACGCCGGTGTCAATCTTCATCGCCTTTATCGACCTTGCCGTCTGCGGCCTATCGGTAGAGCCGGGCGTTCGCGCTCTCGCGTATCTTCAGCCACGTGGTTATAAGACCGGGCAGAAAGACGCAACCGACAAAGACATCTACGAGCAGCGATGCACCCTCACAATCTCTGGGTATGGAGAACTGATACAGCGCACACGCGCCGGGCAGATACGTCATGCCGACAACCCTGTCATTGTCTACGAGGGCGACGGCTTCAGCTTTACCGACCACAACGGCACAAAGTCGGTAGAATATACTCTGAACATCAACCACAACCCTGAAAGGCCGGTGGCATGTTTCATGCGTATTACCCGTGCCGACGGCTCGATTGACTACGCCGTCATGCTCGAAGAAGATTGGCGACGTCTCGCCGGTTATTCGGGCAAGGCTAACAAAAAGTGGGATTACGACACCCGGTCGTATGTCGAAGTGCCTAACTCTCTGTATTCATCGGGAGAGGGCAACCGCATCGACAGCGGTTTCCTTATGGCCAAATGCATAAAACACGCCTTCAAAACCTACCCGAAACTGCGCATCGGCAAGGGAACAACCTACGAGGCTGACGAAGCTCCGCGACAGGAAGATGATTTCTACGGCATGGGCGACAACGAGCAACCGACCGCACAACCCGAAGAAAGCTTTGCTCCTGCTCCCGACACGTCGGCCGGTGTCACCGTCGACCCCTCACAGTCCGACGACAACGACGAAACTTTTTAACAATCCGCTGTGTCTGCTCCTTTTGGGGTAGGCACGGCCTAACAATCCAACGACATGAGCAACCAACTTATTTCTATTTCCGACGCTGTAATCGTGCGTCAGGAAAACATCTCGACCATTGTCAAGGCCGGGCCACAATCGTACCAAACCAATGCGCTCTCTTGTCAGCGTTGCGCCGAAGCCGGACAGCAACTGCTTGATGAGATTGAGCGTTGTGGCATGAGTGACGACCTTGACCGCCGCCTTGCCGCCTACATCGAAAAGACGCGCAAGACCGTAAAGGTCATGAACGAGCGCCGCTCGCCGGTAACAAAATTGTTCGATCAGGTGCGCTCGGAGTTCACCATGCTCGAAAACACTATCGACCCAACAAAAAAGGATACTGTACCTTACCGTATCACGCAATACCGCAACACCTATGCCGCCAAAAAGCGCGAGGAAGAGGAACGTCGCCGTCAGGCTGAACTCGCCGCACAGGAGCTTATAAAGGCCAAAGAGAGCTATCGAGCCGCCGTAGAAGAAGATTATCGCCGCTCGTTCAATAACCTTGTCACAGGCTGCATCAATGAGCTTACCAATCTCAACGGCTCCGTGACCCTCGAAAACTACCCGGCGGTCGTTGATACCCTTACCGGCTATCTGTCAAAACTCCCTGCCGATTGGTGTCCGCCGTCGTCTGTGCGACTGCCCTACAACGTGTCGCCCGACGAGGCAAAGGCTATCCGTAATGAGGTATTCCAGAGAATACTCCCCAGCTTTGAGGAGCAGTTTGTATTCGAGGTAGACGAATACCGCACTGAAATCCTCAACAAACTACCGTCAAAAAAAGTAGAAATGGAGCGGATAGCTGCCGCAGATGCGGCCGAAGCAGCACGCATTAAAGCAGAGCTGGCTCAACGCGAGGCAGAAGAAGCAGCACGGAAAGAACAGGAGCGTAAGAAAGCCGAGGCCGAGGCCAAGCAAAAAGCCGAATTAGACAAGTCTAATGCCGAAATGGCCGGTCTTTTCCAAATGGCAAAGGCAGAGCAATCCTACACTCCAAAATCGAAAGTCAGCAAGAAAATCAAAGTCAACGACCCTGCCGCATTCCTCGGCATTGTGTCGCTCTGGTGGCAACGCGAGGGTTGCACCCTGTCTATCGACGAGCTTGCCAAGATTTTCAAGAAACAGGTTACTTTCTGCGAGAAACTTGCAACCAAAGAAGACATCTTCGTGGAAAGTGCCGCCCTCGAATATTACGACGACGTGAAAGCACAGTAATATGAACCACAACCCCGATGAATACTATAACCGTAGCGAAGTCTCAAACTCCGACCTTACCGAACTGAAAAACATTCTCCACCCCCGTATGCAATTCGGGGATAAAGAGGCCGCTTTTCGGTTTGGTAATCTCGTGGACGCGATAATCACCGAACCGACGAGGGTAAACTATTACCGCTTCATGGTCGATGATGTTCAGTACAACGAGGACGAGTTCAGACACGCACAGGAAATGCACAAGGCACTGCGCATGGAGGCTCGTCGGGATCAATTCCTCGCAAGGGTGTTGGAGTATGCCGATACTCAGTGTTTCATGGTAAATCAGGCACAGCAATTTGAGTATGGCGGTTTTCCTTTCACCCTTGACACTCGCTGTAAGTGGGATTGGTGGTTGAAGATGTTTCACTTTGGCGGAGACCTCAAAACGACCTTTGCCGCTACACAGGCAGAATTTGATGAGGCCGTTGACTTCTTCGATTGGGACCGCTCCCGCGCATGGTACATGGACATCGCCAACTCCAACCGGGACTTTATCTATGCAATATCCAAAAAGAACTGCAAGATTTTCAAAAAGTTTATCGAACGTGACGATGCCATCTACACACATGGACGCGAGAAGTACGAAGAACTTGCCTTTCAGTATTGGTGCTTTAATCTCTATTAGTTATGCTCGAATTGAAACATAATCTCCGCGTAGAGCCTTATCCCTATCAACGCGAAGGTATTCTTTTCGGCTTGGAGAAAAGACGATTGATTATTGGTGATGAACCGGGCCTCGGAAAAACCTTGCAGAGTATAGGCATTGCCGATTGTGCTAATGCCTATCCCTGCTTGGTTATCTGCCCGGCATCGCTAAAAATCAATTGGCAGAGAGAGTTTGAAAAGTTTACCGATAAAAAGGCTCTTGTGCTTGATAATTCGACAAGAACGACATGGCCATACCTTTTGCAGATGGGCATGTATCAGATTGCCATTGTCAATTATGAGAGCTTACGCAAGTATTTCGTATGGGATATTAAGGCCAACGGCTCGTTTCGGCTGAAGGATGTTGTCTTTTGCCCGGAAATCAACCGCTTCCGCTCGGTTATCATCGACGAGAGTCACCGTGTCAAAGACCCCGGCGCACAGCAGACTATCTTCACAAAGGGCATAACCACCGGCAAACCTTATATCGTGCTGCTCTCCGGCACGCCTGTCGTCAATCGTCCGCATGACCTCGTAGCACAGCTCTCAATCATGGATCGGCTAAAAGAGTTTGGCGGTCGTGGCAAATTCCTGTCCGATTATGGCGAAAAAGATAGTGACCTCTCGGAGTTGTCTCGTCAGCTCTACGAAAAGTGCATGATACGCCGCGAGAAGAAAACGGTACTGACCGACTTGCCCGACAAGACGCGCGTTGACCTCTATGTCGACATCAGCAACCGCGAGGAATACGACGTTGCCGAGAACGACCTACGCCGCTACCTCGAAGAATATACCGAGTGTACCGACGTTGAGATACGGCGAAAGATGCGCATGAAAGCGTTGGTAAAGTTCATGACCCTGCGCTCCTTGTCGGCCAAAGGCAAGGTCAAACAGGCCGTCGACTTCATCAAGACACACCTTGCCAATGACAAACCTCTTGTGGTTTTCTGCTCCTATCACGATATTGTGGACGCTCTCAAAAAGCAATTCCCCAAGGCTGTAACGATTACAGGGCGTGAAAGCCTTGTTGAGAAACAGGCCGCTGTGGATAGTTTTCAGGGCGGACACTCCAAGCTTGCTATATGTTCCATCAAGGCCGCCGGTGTCGGCCTGACCCTCACGGCATCGTCTTCGGTGGCCTTTGTCGAATTTCCGTGGACTTACGCCGACTGCTGTCAATGTGAGGACCGCTGTCATCGCATCGGCCAAAAAGAGAACGTGACATGCTATTATCTGCTTGGTGAACGTACTATCGACCATAAACTCTACCAGATAATTCAAGATAAAAAGTCAATCGCCAATCAGATATTAGGTGCTGACGACGATATTCCAACTGACCAACTGTATTTTGATGAGTTGGTAAATCTGTTCATGAATTATGGTTGAAATAAGCAACTCCGACATCGAGCGTATTCTTTCATGCCTCGATATTGCTATCAAGCACTATAAGTCGATGAGTGGACTGCGCAACAGCACTCACGCATGGGCAATAGGCCAACTCAAAGACAAAATAAATCGCAAACTCAATAAACAACAAAAATGACAAAACAAGACATCATTGACCACCTCACAAACAACTGTGGTCTGCATCGCTCGTCGGCCATTCGTGCCGTCGACGGCGTGATTAACTCAATCACCGACTCACTCGCCCGAGGCGAGGCTGTAACCTTGCGAGGCTTCGCCACAATCAAAGTCGTGGATAAGGCCGAGAAGATAGGCAGAAACATGAACACCGATACACCCGTGGTAATTCCGGCTCACCGTTCCGTGAAGCTGGTAGTCTCAAAAGAACTCAAAGAAAAGCTCAACAATGGAAATGAACTTTAAAACCTACACTGGCACCAAGACAATCAAGGCTGTGCCTATGGAAAAAGCCGAAGCAGAAAAACTGCTTGGCAAGTCAATAACTCCTGCCACTCCGGGAACGGACGGCTATCTTGTGGAATATCCCGATGGCTACCGTTCATGGTCGCCGAAAAAGGCATTTGAAGATGCCTATCGCGTTTCAGAGACTTATGTTGACCGAATGAAAATAGAACTCGCAGACCTCAACGAGCGCATCTGCAAGGCAAGGGCAATCAACACATTCGGAGCAAATTCGGAAGAAGAGCGTTGGTATCTCAAAAAACAGTTGAATGCAATGAGTGACTATGCCGAGGTTCTCTATGACCGCATACGCTGTGCGGTTGAGCCTCGTGTTGCTGTAAGTTCAGAACCTTGCGGCTGCAATGCAGCCACAACAAAGGAGGGCAGATAATGGCACAGTGGATTGAAGTCAGAGCGCGTTACGACAAGATGATGGAGAACGGCTCGGTCAAGAAAGTAACCGAACCCTATCTCGCTGACGCGCTGTCCTGCACCGAAGCAGAGGCAAGGGTAACTGAGGAACTCACGCCCTTTATCAGCGGCGACTTCCGCATTTCCTTCCGCATTTCATCGGTAGTCACCACCAAAATATCGGAAATCTTTTGGGATGCGTCCGGCAACCGCTTTTACAAGGTCAAGGTCAATTTCATCACCCTTGACGAAAAGACCGCCACCGAAAAGAAAACTGCCGCGTACATTCTCGTGCAGGCTTCCTCTTTCAAGGAGGCTTACGACAACTTTGTTGACGGCATGAAAGGCACAATGGCAGACTATGAGATTGAAGCCATCAGCGAGACAAAGTTGATGGATGTTTATCCGGCTGACCTTTCAGAAAATCATGAAACAAGAAACTCTGACGGTTGAACAGTTCCGCGCCCTCGCAGAAAAGCAGAAGTCAGGCTCCGGCAAAAAGAAAAACAAGTATCATGCAGAAAAGTGTTGTGGCTACGACTCCCAAAAAGAGTATAATCGCGCACAGCAGTTGAAATTGTGGCTCAAAGCCGGTGTGATTTCCGACCTCCGCGAACAAGTAGTCTTTCTTCTTATCCCCTCGCAAATCAATAGCGAGGGGATAACGGAAAAGGCTGTCCGTTATGTCGCAGACTTCGTGTATATCGACAACGACACTGGGCGCATGGTCGTCGAGGACACTAAGGGGTTCCGCACTCCCGATTATATCATCAAACGTAAGTTGATGTTGAAAGTGCATGGTATCACAATCAAAGAGATTTAATTATGGCACGTCCTATCAAACACGGCCTCGACTATTTTCCGTTTGATGTAGACTTCTTTTCAGATGAAAAGCTGTATGCTATTAGCGGCGAATTTGGCATTAAGGGTGAGATTACGACTATCAAGCTGCTCTGTGCGGTATACCGTAATGGTTACTACATTGAGTGGACTGAGATGTTGAAATATAAACTGATTAAGGAATTGCCCGGCGTTTCTCCTGAATTGCTCGACCAGATTATTAAACGCTTGGTCAAATGGGATTTCTTCGACAAGGGCCTGTTTGATACGGCATCAATATTGACAAGTCGGGGCATACAGCGCCGGTATCAAGCAATCAGTACCAAAATGCACCGTAAAAATGCAATTACAGAGTATCGTCTGATTGACCCGCCACGACCTACACAACAACGACAAGCTGCGCCGCCGGTATCCGAACCTCAACGGCCTAAATACGTCGCACAACTGACTCCATCTGCATCGGCTTCTCCGTCTGCTGTGTCCAAACGTCAAGCAGAACCTGTTCCGCTTGAAAAGTCTATTGAAATAATGCTCTCCGATGCCGTCTGGAATGAGCCTGTATGTATGCGTTATAATCTAAGCTCGGAGCAATTCAAGAAAAAGGTAGCCAATTTTAAGCTCCATTGCTTGAACATTGAGCGTCGCGAACATGAAAGCGTAAACGATGCCAAACGCCATTTCTGTACATTGCTTTCTCAGGGTAAGCTCGATGATATTTCACAACCAGCGTCCGACGCGCCTTCCGACTACACATATTCGGGTAGCTTCGGCAGTAAAGATACTTAACTATGTCATACCCCAAATGTCTTATTGACGAACTCGCCAAATATGGCAAACGACCTACCGGCAACCTTGAGTGGGATCGAGCCGTTTTGCAAGTGCTGAAACTGCAAGACCGCAAGAAGGCAGAGCCGTGGCTGGCTATGGATAATGCAGTTGCTATGGCGGCGGCTGAAATTGAAAAAGCAAAGATTGAGGCTCAAAATCTTGCCGACCCGAATATCTATCAGGCACATGTCAATATGATTATATTCGTCGCCAACGAGATAGTGCTGAAACCTCAAAACAGACGCTTTGAGATTGACGAGCATAACAAAGACGTTCTTCGTTTTCTGCTGTATTATTTCAATGAATGTCCGTTGGCCGAGGATGTGTTCCCCGGGCGAGGCTACAAGCTGCACAAGAATATCATGCTGCAAGGTAACAAGGGTGTCGGCAAAACCATGATTATGCAGATTTTCAGCGAGTATCTGCGCCGCACGAAAAATCCACGATATTTCGTGAACGTGTCGGTTACTCAAATGGTCAATCATTTCTCACTACATAACAATATCGACCTTTACACCTACAATGAGGAAGGCTCGACGGGCTTCCAGATAAAACCTCACAATCTATGTCTCAATGATATTGGAGTGGAAAACCGCCCATTTTACGGCATCGATACCCTCACGGTTGTCGCCGACTTCCTACATGCTCGTAATGAGCTTTGGGCTAACATGGCCATATCTGACCGCAAATTCGCCCACCTCACGACCAACCTCGACAATGCGAAACTGACGGCCATGTTCAACGCCAAAGACGCTTATGGTCGTATTGTTGACCGTTTCAAAACCTATAATGTAATTCCCCTAACCGGCGACTCTCGCCGATAATCATTCAATCATGTTTCTTACAATCACTTCAATCATTGTCGCCGCCCTGTTCGGCGCTGCTGCCGCCGCTTCTTTGCGGATGTCATGCGTAAATGACAATCTACGCAAGAGGTTAAAAGACCTCAAGGACAAAAATCAGGAAATCAACAAAGATAAAGACCGGCTGAAACATAGCATCGACAATCTATGCGCCTCTATGGACGAAGAAAATGTCACCTACTATGCCTCTCCATGCACAAGCGGATCTCGCTGTGTCGTTCTTCGCCGCTGTTTCATCGACGGCAAAGAGTACCACACTTTCATCAAGGATTTCAATGATGAAGATGCAGACTTCAACCGTAGCGAGGCCGAGGAACTATGCGACAATCTAAACTCTCAATATTAAACAACATGAAGCAACCCGAATTAAAAGAAATCAAGGCCGCTTATGAGGTGACCGACGAAAACGGAAAGAGTATGCTCCGCGCTCTCTACCCCGATGTGTTCACACAGCCCGAAGAAATTGACGACCGTCCTGTAACGGAGCGCATCAAGACCTTTGAGGACGCCTGCGCTGCCCTCGGAGAAGACCACCTGTACGTTCAGATGTTCCAAGAAATTTATGACAAAAGCGAAAAGGCTGGTGCAAATGTGAACAGTGACGTGGTAGCCTACCTCAAGCTGCGTATCGTCGCCACCGCTCTCAACGAGGGCTGGACGCCTAATTGGGGTAACAAGGACGAATACAAGTGGTATCCGTGGTTCTATATTCTCACTCAGAAAGAACACGACGACCTTAACGAAGAAGAAAAGTGCCGTGTCGTTGGCCGTGCGAACTACAGCGCGTATGCGTATGGCGGTCTCGTTTACACGAACGCGAATTACGTTTCTACGGTCTCGACGAGCTTAGGCGCGCGTCTCGCCTTCAAGTCCAAAGAGCTTGCCAAATACTGCGCCGAACAATTTGGCGAACTGTGGGCTATGTTCATCGTTGGCTGAAAACATCGACATCGGGGCCGGCGGCTCGTCCGCCGGCCTTTACCTGAAACAACAAACATAGACATGGAAATTAAAATAAAAAAACTACGCGACGACGCAGTTCTTCCTGTTCGGAAAACCGATGGCGCCATTGGTTTTGACCTTGCCGTCCCTTGCGACATCTGCATTGAACACAAACGACAAATCATCCCGCTTGGCTTTGCTCTGGAACTGCCGAAAGGCATTGAGGCTAAGGTCGAGCCTCGTTCCGGCTTTTCATCAAAAGGCATTAAGGGTTTTGAACTCTCCGTGGCACAGGAACGAAACGCAATGGGTATCTCTAATCAGAAAAAGTTGTTTTGTCGTATCGACGAGGCCGAGTATTTCAATGCCGATGTACTTGTCGGCAAGATTGACCCGGACTATCGTGGCGAGTGTGGGGTGATAATTCTCAATCATGAACCCGGCAAGCCATTTCTAATCAAGGCCGGGACGCGCATCGCGCAAATGACATTCTACGCTGTTGCGCCAGTGAGTGGTTTCAATGTGGTTGAGGAATTATCCGAAACACATCGCGGCGCGTGCGGCTTCGGCCATACAGGAGCATGACAACCAAACTGAAGCGCAGAGCAAACTTGCTCTACCGTCTGCGCCGACACGGTATAACCGCCAATACCAAAGAGCGGGTTATCTTCATTCCTTATGGAGATAATCCGTGGCGGTTTCCGCAAGTGCGCCGGCTCAATCAGGAGTATTTCTTCAACATTCAATTCATTATCACATGGGAATAGGGTTAGTAGACGTGGACGGCCACAATTTCCCGAACTTCGCTCTAATGAAAATCGCCGCCTTTCATAAGAGCAAAGGTGATAGTGTAGAGTGGGCTATGCCGCTGTTCGGGCATTATGACCGGGTGTATAAGTCGAAGATATTTACATTCACACCCGACGAGCCTACGGATTGGCGTTGTGAAGTAATTCGGGGTGGCACCGGCTATGACATTCGCAGTCGCTTGGCTGATGAAATCGAAGCCTCAACGCTGATGGATTATTCGATTTATCCCCAATATCCGTTCTCAATCCAATTCTTTTCTCGCGGTTGTATTCGGCATTGTCCGTTTTGCCTCGTGCATGACAAAGAGGGTGGTATTCATGCGGTCCGCCCGGTTGACCTTAACCCCAACGGACAATGGATAGAGGTGCTTGATAATAATTTCTTCGCCAATCCCGAGTGGCTGGCAGCGGTGCAATATCTTATTGATGCAAAACAGCCGGTTAATCTCCATGGAGTCGACGTGCGTATCATGAATGAGGAACAAGCGTATTGGCTCAACAGATTGCGGCTTCGACGCAGTATTCATATCGCATGGGATATGCCTCAACTCGACCTTACAGACAAACTGCGAGAGGTTACTCGCTATATCAAGCCTTATAAGCTGATGTGCTATATTCTCGTCGGCTTCAACTCCTCAATCGAGCAGGATATGTATAGGATTGAGCGTTGCCGAGAGTTGGGCATAAAACCTTACGTCATGCCTTACCGCGACTTCGAGAACATAACGAAGCCCTCACAGTACGCGCGAGACCTCGCCCAATACGTCAACAAACCTCAATTATTTAAGACGTGCAGTTTCGCCGACTTCATGCCCCGCAAGGGCTTCAAGTGTGCGGAATACCTCAAAATACAATAATCGACTAAAATTATATACAATATTTCTCAAAAATTATTCCAATGAGAAAGACAGTAGCAAAACGGCACATGGCTATTAACGTTCAGGGTATTCTCGAAAATTACCGTCGGCGTTCTATGGCCGGTCTGGTTACGAATGACGATGGAAGTATATGTACCGACGCTGAAGCTCGACAATTCTTCTATGACCACTTGAAACAAGGTCACACCGTAATCCCCACATGTGATGAAAAAGAATGCCCCGATTTTGATTATACAGGCGGTGGCTGTCCGGGGCATGACATACATTACTACGACAACGAGAACAACGAAATCAGCAAAGAAGAATACGACCGAATTTTAGACAATCTCAATTCTGTCAACACGGATGAAACGGAGTCGGACGACGATATACTTATATAAATGGAAATCCTTGGAGATATCACATTACATTTGGGCGATTGTATGGACGTTCTAAAAGAACTCCCTGACAATTCCTTTGACTTGGCTATAGTTGACCCGCCGTATTTTTCAGGCCCTGAACGTCGGCAATTCTATGGTTGCCGATACAGTGCTATCGGAGTAAAACGGCTATATGCTAAATCCGAAAATTGGACTGTCCCGACATTTGAATACTTTGATGAATTAAAACGTGTCGCTAAATTCTACATCGTTTGGGGTTGTAATTATTTTGACTACATTTTCGACCACGGCAGAATAGTTTGGGACAAATGCAATGGAGCGTCTTCATTTTCGGATTGCGAGATTGCAGCCACAAACCTATTTCAGTCGGTGCGGCTATTCCCTTTTATGTGGAACGGAATGTGTCAGGGCAAAAGTATGACCGAGGGAAGAATCATGCAGGGTAATAAGAAACTCAAAGAAAAACGGATACATCCCACACAAAAGCCGGTGGCCTTATATGCTTGGCTTTTGACAAGTTTCGCTCAAGAAGGGTGGCGAATACTCGATACACATTTAGGGAGTGGCAGTATTGCTATCGCCTGTGACGGGCTGGGATTTTCGTTATTAGGCATAGAAATGGACGAACATTATTACAATGCGGCCAGAGAGCGCATAAAAACTCATCAGGCTACACCACGGCTATTTTAATCGAGTGTTATCTATGGATGCAAGACAATTCTTTGAACGAGTAAAAATCATGCGGCACTTCCAAAAGGAGTATTTCAAGACTCGCAGTCGCACGGCTCTCCAGCAGAGCAAAGCCCTTGAACGAGAAATAGACACGGAGATAGAACGAGTAAACAGGCTGCTCAATCTTCCCGAATACAAACAGCCTGAAACACCAAGCCTTTTCAAATGACGGAAATTCTTGCAAAATTCATAGTCAGTATAGCGGCCTTTGTCGGTGCGGCTTTTCTATGCACCTATTTCTCGCGGAAATTCGCGAGAAAGGAAAAGTATCATATAACCTTTGAATACAGACTCTTTATTCTTAAAAAGGACTATGTCTCAGGAATAACGTTTGAGTCATTTGGCGAATTGAAAGACCTCGGTGCTGAAGGTTGGGAGATAGCCTCTGTTATTGAAGATAGTATGCGCTCCACCTTTATAATACTTAAACGCGAAACACTACATCAATCATGAATGTTCTGTCGCTGTTCGACGGTATGAGCTGCGGCCAAATCGCCCTGCGTGAACTCGGCATAAAAGTCGATAACTATTTCGCTTCCGAAATAGATAAACATGCGATTGCCCAGACTCAGCTAAACTTTCCCGATACTATTCAGTTGGGCGATGTATGCGGTGTTCATGCCGCCGACTTGCCGCCGATTGACTTGCTTATCGCAGGGTCGCCGTGTCAGGGTTTCAGCTTCGCAGGAAAGATGCTCAACTTCAACGACCCTCGCAGTAAGTTGTTTTTTGAGTTTGTACGTATTCTTGACGAGTATCGCGCTGTCAATCCCGATGTGAAGTATCTTCTTGAAAACGTGCGTATGCGCCGCGAATATCAGTATGTCATTTCGGACACACTCGGTATTGAGCCGGTGATGATTAATTCGGCTCTCGTTTCCGCTCAAAATCGAGTGCGCCTCTATTGGAGCAATATAAGAACAGCCCCTTTTAGTCTGTTCATGCTCCGTACCGACATACCGCAACCTGCCGACCGCAACATCTACCTCAAAGACATTCTTGATGATGATGTGCCTGAACATCTTTACATGAGCGACGAACTTGTAGCCAATATGTTTGCCCACGCACAGCGACAAAAAGAAAAGGGCAACGGCTTTGGAATGCGCCCCAAAGGGCAGGATGACAAAGCTAACTCGCTGACTGTTGGGGGGGTATGATACAGGACGTTATCATGCTACAACGGCCACATGGCCACAATATAGGTGGCATTATAGAGCATAAAGCACCGACACTGACAAGCTCCTCTTATGAACATAATAATTTTGTCGGAATCCGAAAGGTTGTGCAAGTCAACCCGGACACAGAGAGTAACGGCAAACAGCCTTACCAACAAAACCGTGTCTACGACTCCAATGGCATCTGCCCGGCGATGTGTTCCGCTCACGCCGGAAATAATCCGATAGTCAGACACGGCACCATATACCGCCGTCTAACCATAAAAGAACGTAGCCGACTGCAGACCATCCCCGATTGGTATCGTTGGGAGTGTAGCGACACTCAGGCTGCGAAAATGCTCGGTAACGGTTGGACGGTAGAAGTAATCAAACACATATTAAGTTTTCTTTAATAACTCACCCAAATGAACCAGACAACAACCGTCCTGACCGAGATTGTGGCGTTTATCCTCGGTCGCAAATACTACGCCAACATCATCCACACCCGAGGCACAAAGAGGTGTGAGGTGTCGAGCTTCATATTCACGTCTAAGAAAGACGCGGACGCTCACCGCGACGCACTCGAAAGCAATCTCTCCTACAAGTTTGTGGAGACTGTGTCGTTCCGTTCGCGACACAACTATCTCAACTTAACAACCTACTCTAAATAATACATACTATCTTCGCATCATGCTTAATCGACTAATCACATGGCGGCGCAACCGCCACAACTTCGTGATAATGGACACGCGCGACAACTCCGTGACATTTTCGCGTCGGCTTTTCCGTCATATCAAGGATATGTACGGCGCTGCCGACGTGCAGCCAAAGGTTTTCGTATTCTACGTTCCGGCGACTAAATGTTACGGCTTTGCCGTCAATGTCCCTCTGGACAGACCGACACAACTCGCCGACATTCAGTATAACTCCAAACATAAGTGCATTGGCTTTGAAAGCCTCAACCCGACTGTAGCAAAGATACTTTTTGACTATGGCGTATCGCGGTTTATGATGCCGTGCAAACTCACCGTTACAACTCAAGTCACGCCTCAAGGCCGTGACTATTTCCAAATCGAAAGGCCGCATGAAAAGTTTACTCGGAATAGTACGCCGCTCCGATGTCATCTTCCGTGACAACGGTCGTTTTGACCTGACGGCACGTGTAGTTCGTCTGCTCGATATATCTCCCGGCGATGTGGTGGATGTGTTGAGCGACGGCTGCGGCGAGTATTACCTATATGTATCCTGTCATGTCGAAGGCGCTTCATATAGCCGTTTTGAGGCTCAGGTATTCCCCTCAAAACCTAACGGTGGCGGTCTACATTTCCGTGGGTCGTCGTCACGGTTGTGTAGAGCCATACTTTCAGTCTGCAATGCCGTTGGTAAAGCTGCTCTCCCTTGTGGAGAGGTGATAATTGACCAACAGGGCCGACGGCTATTGCCTATTATCATACATCTTAATCTTGCCGCAAAATGATAAAGGACATTAAATATGGAGGCTATACAGCCCAACCGTCCGACTATGAATGTCAGGACGGAGACCTTGCAATGGCTCTTAATCTTGTGCCGGACAATGGTGCATTGACTCCTGTTTTCCCTCCGAAAGAAATTCTAACCCTTACAGGCAATGAACGGATTGTGCTTATTCATTCAGTTCCAGGGCAAAAGAATTACATCATCCAACGCGAGGGCGAAAATGGCGCGTTTTATCTATACTGGTTATTGAAAGATGAGTCAATAACCGATACATTGTCTGCAAAAAGGATAGGCGAATATCGCGGTTATCGCAATATTACCGTTGTCGGCAATACAATAGTGGTCGCTACTGATGAGGGTGTGAAATATGCGCTTTGGAAAGATGAGGGTTATATTCAACTTCGAGATAAGCCCCCGTTCATAGCAATAGACTTCGGCATGTACAAAATTGCAGAGTTAAATAACAGTGCGACATACGATATACCGGCACGGTGTGGTGTGGGTTGGAGTGGGCAACGTGGAAAGGCTGAAAAGTCGGAATTGGCAGAGTTTACGCAAATGGCTTATGGGTTACTTCTGCCGGAAGTGCAGCAGCATATAACGTCCAGTGGTAATTTTTATATGCCATTTTTTGTTCGCTACGCTTACCGTCTTTATGATGGCACATATTCTTGGCATTCGTCACCGATATTGATGTTGCCTACTATCCTGCCGCCAATAATCAAATATGCGGATGACGGCACTCATCCTACTGCCGACAGTACACTCAAAGCAACCTTGACCTTAAATGTCCCGTATTTCGGACTTGCATACCGAATTCTTACCAACGGGGTTGCGGAGTTGGCCAACTGGTCTGACATTGTTTCGGGCATAGACATATTTGTCTCGGCCCCGATTTACACATATGATCAGTCAAAAGATTTGCCGTGGCGTCCCGTAGGCTCAACAAGAGGCATACTTTCAAGTATTTCACCTGACAAAGAGTATTCAACCGACGGACGTCCAACGTGGGTTGTCGCCAATGAGGTGTTTGTAGGTCATTATGCAGATAGCATTAACGGAAAGTATGTAGACCATACCATGAAAACCGGAAATGTAGATAATTATTCATGTCTAAATATTCAGCGCCATCCTGATTTTCATCGTAATGTGGAAAGCGAACACGCTTTTTATAAAATTGCGGAGTTGGATATAAGGGATATAAAGACAATGGCGTCAATGACTCGCTTGAAACTTAAAGACGAGGATTTGTCCGCATTGGTCGCCAGGCCTACTTTACCCGACGACTATCAGTCGCATTGTCCACTTGTGGCATCTTCACTCTTTGCGTATAACTCTCGGCTCTGTCTTGCAGGTGTCAGGATAGCGCCGGCTGAACCATTCCCGATGCGCTCGATTATGCAATTCGGTAATCCCGATGGGGGCACACCGACTCATGTTAGGATAACTGTTTGGACTCGTCTTAACGGCATCCGTTGTCTCGCTATCCATACTGGAGAGAACTCCATTGATTCTGAGGTGTGGTATTATCCTGCCGGGAATTTCCCACGATATATATATTATCCTGATGCCTCTGCTTATAAAATGGAAATATACATATCGGACACTCAAAAATATATAATCAATCTCACACCGCATGACTTTCTAAATGGGGCATATTGGTATAGGGGTAAAAACGGAATGGGTATAATTTCGACCCCCGCCGAGAATGCTGAGCCGGAAACTACGGAATGTGCTACTTCGGTTAGTGTCGGTTCAAAGATATATACCTCCGAGGTCAATAATCCATTTTTTTTCCCCGTAACAGGCATAAATACAGTTGGGACAGGAGAGATTATTGCACTGTCTGCTGTGGTAAAGGCACTTTCTCAAGGTCAGTTCGGACAATTCCCTCTATATGCTTTCTCTTCTGAAGGTGTGTGGGCATTAGAGGTGTCTCAATCAGGAGGGTTTATCTCACGCCAACCGGTAACTCGCGATGTGTGTATTAATCCGGGCAGCATTTTACAGATAGACTCCGCTGTGTTATTTGCAACCGACAGGGGTGTTATGCTGATACAAGGCTCTGATAGTGTATGTATATCCGACACGCTCAATGCCGACACTGTGTGTTCTTTATCGGATTTGCCATACGGTAATGGCGTTATTGCAATGGCTGATGTGCATGACTCCGATGTCAATGTTATTCCGTTCAAGAAGTTCATCAAAACTTGCCGCATGGTTTATGATTATCCACACCAACGGATTGTCTTATATCGTCAGGAAAGCCGATATGCATACGTCTATTCTTTACGTTCTAAGGCATGGGGCATGATGAAAAGCAATCTTTGTGATAGTGTTAATTCTTATCCTGAAGCATTAGCGGTTTCAAGTGTTGACGGTACTAATTATCTCGTGGATTTTTCAAAAGCAACGGCCAGCAAGGTTAAATGCTTATTGCTTACTCGTCCGCTAAAACTTGATGCAGTTAATATCCACAAGAGCCTCGACACTGTTATTCAGCGCGGCAACTTCCGTAAGGGCCATGTGCAGTCGGTAGTGTACGGTTCACGAGACCTTTATAATTGGTCGCTCGTATGGTCAAGCAAAGACCATTTTCTACGAGGCTTCCGTGGAACACCATATAAGTATTTTCGTATAGCTCTGCTGTGCAATCTCGATGCCGACGAAAGTATCTACGGCGCAACGATACAGTTTGAGACACGAAAGATAAACCAACCAAGATAAATTTATTCATGTGAAAGAAAACGACCGGGGCGCGTGATGCGTCTCGGTCGTTGTTTTAGAACATTGATTGTCCGCGTCTCAGTGGCTTTCTTCTGCCAAGCAATGCGCGTTTCATTCGTGCTTTGAGTTCTTCCAGCCGTTCTTTCCAAAACGGCTGTGCTGCCGGGTCAGTTATTCCTAACCACTCCACCAGCACCCGGCATACAAAATAGTCGTGGATAAGCTCTTTCAACAGCAACACCGTTGTGCGAGAGAATTGCTTTGGTAACGCTAATTCTATCTCGTATCGCTCCGGCACCACTAACTTATCATCGAGTTCTTCATCTTGTATGCAAGGCGTTTTGGTGTAAGGATAAAGGCTTTCTACGCATTCGGCATGGGCGAGATTGAGAACACGGGTCGCAAGGTCTTCGTTACCGTCCTGTGCTACATCGAAGACTTGATGCTTCAGATGCTCATTTTCAACGGGCATGATGTCGCCGGAGACAAACGTGTAATTCTCGATGTCATATAGCAATTCTTCCCGGAGAAAAACAAGCGTATTCTTAACGCTCGGCTCCTGTTCGCTGCCTCGACCATTGCCGGTAAAGCAACATCCCATATCAGCTACCAGTCGCGGCTGCTCGACGCATAGGACGGCTGCGCTTACTTACGCTCTTGCGGATGTTTTCAAGGCTTCGGGCGGCGAGGCCGGTGTAGTCTGCTGCGTCGGCTTTGTTGGTTACAAGATACCAGTCGCTGACGGCGCAGTTGCGAATGTAGTCGTGGACCGCTTCGGCAACGCCGGCCGTGGCTGCTTCGTTGAAGTTGCTGGGCATGGTAAGCGACAATATCAGGTCAGAGTTTGCGTTGATGAGCTTGTTGTCGGTTGTCAGGCCGCTCTCTGATAGATACTCGGCAAGCTCGGTCTTGACCTCGCTAAACGCTTTCTTAATCGAGCGCAGTATCTTATCCTGATTTTCTTCATCGAGCGACGCAAACATACTCGCTACCTGCTTATAGTTGGAGTCGTCCTGAATAGTGCGGCCTCTCAGGTAGGTCTCGTTCATGATGTCATAGAGCAATTCATCCATGACAATCGTTGCGGTTACAGTTTTCTTGTTTGCCATATTTCTAAATTATTTGATTATTATGGGTGGATTATCCGGGTTGATAATAGGGCCATGGGGACCGACAGGAACGGTAATCTCTCTGTTTGGCCGTCGGGGACGTTTGCGAGAGTAGAGTTTGCGCAACACATCGTCCATCATATTGGCCGCTTCCGATAAGTAGCTGTCGGCCTCTGACTTGTTGCTGAACTTATACCAGCGGCCTACAATCGCCGAGATAAAGTAGCTTGTCAGTGCAGCCTGTACGCTTGCGTTAAGCACCGTGTCATAGCTGCGCGACACATTGAGCGTTACATTGTAATCGCTGTTCATCGGGCTTGCCATTTCAAGCATCTCCTTGAGCTGATCGTTGGCGACGGCAACGGCTTCCTCCCAAAACCGCTGAAGGCTCTTTTGGTCCTCATCGGTTATCAGAATACGCTCATAGGCGTTTTTATCGGTGTCGGTCATTTTGTCGCCGGTATAGCCCGAAGTCTTTGCTACCTCGCTCCATACGTCAGCTTTATTGACATTTAATGTAATTGAAGCCATAGTTGATGATTAAAAGGATTTGAAAGAATATGTAATGCCGCCGCCGATATATGGCTGCACTCCTTTAGGGGTAACGGCGAAACCGGCTGTAATACCCAAATGCCAACGTTTAGGCTTCGCCGGTGGAAGCGTAATAGTTGTATAGTCATGGCGGGTATAGGTGTGGATGCTATCGAGGTTGGCGGCATATCCGCTTATCCATGCTTCATAAGTGCTGTCCGCATAGTGGCGTTGAATTATCGGGAGTTCCACGATTGCACTGTCCTTGCTACATCGAGGCTCTCCTCCAGCTCCTGTTCCATAAGGATTGACGGATATAATCGAGTCCTCACAGATGCTGTCGGGACGGCGGCTGCACAATCGCGGCTCTCCTCCACAGCCTCCACCGAGGAAACGATAAACCGGCAGAGTATAGCGGTGTGTGCCTAACGCCAATTCCGACTGCGGCATCGGTGCGTAGTACGGAATGGTGTCCACGGTCGTTTCTCTTGTTTCTGTCACAGTGCCGGGCGGTTTCTCTGTCCGGCCAATCAGCTGGCCGGTAAAGAATGCGATTAACCCTATCAGGGCTAAGAACACATAATGTTTCGTTTTCATAATGGGGGCTTATTTATATGAGTCCATTGTATTCTTCTTTGGCGTCAAATTTTGGCGGCGGGATATTTCTCGCGCAACTCTTTGAGAAGTTTGCGTAATGCAGCCTTCTGGGCATGGGTGCGAGTGTACGCGCTGATTGGTTCTATTCGCCGTGTAGACTGCGTCCCACAAGTCGAGCATGATAGCAATAATGACTATCAAGCACACGGCGAGGAACACGCCCAGGTATAGCAATAGTTTGTCTGTTGAAAAGATTGCTTCCATGTCGCCGTCAGATTAAGAGTGCTACAAAACCGGCGAGACTACCGATAACGGCTCCTGCGAAGTCAACCGCTAAGTCCGGCCAACTCCACAAGTTCCCGTGTGCTTTACTGTCGCCGTATTCTTTACCTATGCCACACGCGGCTGCGCCCAAAAATCCCGCCATGCAGGAGGGAAACACAAGCGCACAGGTGTTGGCTACAATCGCGGCGATGACTGCGGCCAAGATGAGGCAGACTATAAAGTGCTGCCATTTGTCATTTGCTATCTTCATAATGTTGTGAATTTGATTGTTTGATGCAAAGGTAATCTGTACTCACCATTGCCCCTCTTTATCTTTTGAGTAACGCCGGAGACGGCGCCGCGCAACCTCGCGTGTCCACTTGTCTTCTAACAATCTGCCGTCAGGACTGCGCTTGCCCGGCGTCTCCCTTCCATGCCCATTGTCTATTAACACTATCATATACTAATTAGTGATGTGCGGCAGACTAAGAGTTCGTGCAAATAAAAGCCATTTATGCTCGCCAAATGTTAATTTGGTGTTAAAATAGTCCGTTTTCGCCCTGCAATAAACCATTATTCGTGCTTTTGTAACATTAAAAGCAACAACAACAGGCCAAATGACAACCGACATACTGAGAATAATTGGGGGAGGGGTGAATAACGATAGCACTCATAGATATGATTATCGCTGTTCGCATGTTGCTATGTAGTTCGAAATCGCATTTACGTGCAGGTCTGCAATAGCTGTCTTGCCCTCGCTGCTCAGTAGATATGCCACGTCTTCGCGGTTGTCTTGAAAGAGGTTCTCAGTCAGCACTGCGGCACATTTGGTGTCGCGGCACATGGCAAGGCTCGCCTGCCAAAAACCCTGCGGTGGCGTTGCACGGTTACCCGTCAAGCCGCGAGCCTTTGCTCCGGCATAAAACTCGGCGGCAAGGCGGCGGCTTCCCTGCCCTGCGTTATTGCTTGTGTATACGGCAAATCCTCGTGCGTCATGCCAGCGGCCATCCGCTCCTGCTGCATTGTTGTGGATCGAGACAAGCAGCACGTTTTGCTTGCCGACTTTATGGCATATGTCATTAACACGCTTCACGCGCTCACGCAAAGGGATGTCCTCCTGTTCGGGCGTGAGCAAGTGCGCATCAATGCCTCTGCGACTTAATTCTCCGACAATTCGCTGAGCCACCTCCCTTGTCCACGCGTACTCGCGCAGTCGTCCGTCGGGGCTACGCTTGCCTGGCGTCTCCCTTCCATGCCCATTGTCAATCAGTACTATCATTGTCGTCTGCATTTGGTCGGTGTGTCTTGCTCGCTCCTATTCCCGACAAGTCGATGTCGAAGTGTCGCGCGGTTTTGTCTACGAGTATCTTTTGCGCCACTTTTGCCCAACGGGCGCCGTTGCAGCTGCTCTCGTTTTCGAGGATGCTCCAAATCTGCCAAAAGCATATTGCGCCGGCGGCCACCTTGGTCAGGTCGATAGGTATGCCGTCGGTGATATGACGGCTGATCAGATACGCCATGATAATAAGCGCGTAGCTCTTGATGAGCGTCAGCAGTACATGCCCGAAGTGGTGCGACTGAAACTTGTGACCGTCCTTGGTCACCTTATCCGGATGCGCTTTGGCGACTCTGCGACTTAGGCTCCACGCCGTGTAACAATCGGCAAAAATTACCAATGTGCATATCAGCAGGTATGGCAGCGTTGGTTCGAGGATGGCGAGTGCCGCGCCTATCCCGGCAAATGCCCAACGGAGGATTTGTGTAATAGTCATTGCAGCCTCCTTTCTTACGCACTCACGGCGGCCTGCGCATTTACGCAGAACGCCTCTATCGCCTTCAAGATAACATTGCGCCCCTCAGCTACATCATAACGTATGGTCAGTGTCTCCGGACGATAACGTGACCAACGCGCCAACGTTGCGTTACCGTTTTTTACTTCTCCTTCGACCAATGTTATGATGCTCGCACCCTCGATATTGGCCACCGCACTGATGTCATATTCGGCTGCCGTATCCTCACTGTTGTCGACGCGCACGCTGCGGCGCAATGTCTCTCCGATTCTAATTTTGCTCATAATTTCTGTTTTTATTGGTTGTTTTACTTGCGATTTACTTGCAGTTTACTTGCAGTTTGCTTGCAGTCTATTTAAGTTAAGCGCCAAAAACTAAAATAAGGCTTGCGTTATTTTAGTTTCCGTCAGCTTCGGCGGCGATTTCGGCGCGTGCTTGCGCCTTGCATTGCTCCGCAAAGGCGTAATACTCGGCATATTCTTCGGGCTTGGTGTCACGCTGACGCAGTATGCCCAGCTCATCCGCAACGGTGTAGCGTTCGCGAATAAGGCGCTCTACCGCAGCCTTGTAGGCCGTCTCGTCAAAGGATACGGGCATTTCGTCCACTTCCTCGTAGTCGTCCGCGTTGTATGTCATCGCGGCTATGGCTTTGGCAGTCAAGCCGTCCGAACGGCGGCGTACATACTTGCCGCTGTCGCTCGTTATTCGGTGGTTATCGTATCGTATCATAGTAGTTTGTTTTTGGTTTATGCACTTACAAAGGTTACATGTTTAGTTTCAGCGAGTGTCAGAATATCTTCGGGCTGTGCCGCAAACACGTCTGCATGTAGCGTCACGCTTATAGGCTTGGCGGCTGTGGCTCGGCTCTTTTCGACAAGATAGCGCAGGCAATCGACATTGATTGACGAAGCCTTAGCGAATGTCTTAGTCAACGACACCGACAGACCGTCTATCCATAAATACTGCAACTTGCTACCAAATGGGGGAAATATATTATTGAAAGCCGCGTCGCCCAGACTCCCTGGCCATACAGCACCAATAACTTCTTCGACATTATCTGAATTATAGAAAATTAATAATCCGTAAACGGCCGCAGTACCAGTAGGTCGTTGTCCGCGCAGACCTGCTGCAACGCGGATTACCTGTACATCATACGATTGGAAAACAAAGGGAGTGTTGATGCCTTGCCCATTTTGACCGCCGCCTGTTGCATAAGCATAGTTACACAACATATTAGTGCGAATTCCACCTCCTTCACTGATTTTTCTTGGGTAAGATCCGCAAGTTCGAACCTCGTATATCTGACGCGCTTCGGCGTAGCTGATACCTGTGATACCGTTAAGAAAAAAGCCAGGCGTTTCGTGCCATTCGGGATAATAGCCGCCATAATCCAGCCCGAATTGCGGATTGTTTTTGCCTCCATAGCAGTTGCCGAGGTCGTCGCAATCTCCGTACCAACCAACCACACCAAACATCGGCCGATATATCGCATCGCGCCACATCTTGATAAACAGCGCCTTGCCAGCATCAGTTACGCATACCAAGTCTGCGCCGTATTTGTCGTTGCCCTTGCCATAGTAAGCACTGATATATGCCTCGGTGTCGTATTTGTAGATATCTGCACCCCATCGCCATGCGCGGTCAGTCCTCGCGGTGGTCGGCTTGTTGTTGGTGATGATGTTGTACTCCTCCTCGTCATAAAAACGCTCTGCGTAAGTCTTGGCCGCATCGTCAACAGCCACAAAACGTTTTTTGTCGCGGATGTAGATTATATCATACGTGCTGCCATCCACGCGCGTCTTGGGCGAAACAGACTGCGCTACGGCAGTGTAGTCCGTAGGCAGGCTCTGCCGTATGCCGTGGAACACGAAATCTATACGTCCGTCTATTCGCACGGCGTTGATGTTGTCGGCGTAGAAGCCTGCACCGCTTGCGACCGCGAGAGACCCGCTATCCACGGACACACTCCCACCGTCGAATGTGATGTCTCCGCGTATCGTTGTATCGGAGAGAGTGGCCGTGTGTTTGACCGTGAGAAAGCCTGCATTGATGTTGCCATTAGCGGTGATGTTCTCGGCTGTAATGTCGCTGTCGACAGACAGCGTCCCGACCAGCAGGTCGCCACTTATTTCACCCGAAGGTGCTGTCAAGGACGTGCCAACCGTAAGCCCTCCTCGGCTCACGATGCTATTCGCCTCTATGCCTTTGCTCACCGTAAGCGACCCCTTGGTGCTGATATTGCCGTCAACGTCAATCTTGACCTCTTCGCCTTGGCAGAACGTAGCGCTGTCGCCGTGGACGACAATCCCTGACACTTTGCCGTTAGCCGTGATGTCGCCGGTAGTCTTGACCGAGCCAAGTTCGGCTTCGCCCTGCACGTGGATGTCTCCTCCGGCAACCGTTATGTCGGAGTTCTCCACCATCAGTCCGTTCCGCACTGTCAGACCGTTGTCAACCTCCAAATAGCCGGTAACCTCGACATCACCTTGTAAAGTCGCATCGCCACACTCCAAGTATCGTATCGCCAAGTCCTTGCCCGTGACATCGCCGAGCTTGACCATTTCCCCGGCAGCCGAGTCATATTGCCACAGGTCGTTGCCGCTGCGATATATGCGGTCTGCACGCGGCACGGCGGTCTGTGTGCTTCCGCTAACTGTCACCGAACAATAATCATAGTACTCATCGCAGACGCTGAGAGGATAATACTCGCAGCCTTCTATCACATCGCCTTGCGCTGCTTCATAGCCGAGTGCCGCAAAAAACGCCTTGGTCGTCTGCGACCACCATATCGTGTAATTATGCGCAGTCGGATACCCGGTTGTCGGCTCAGCCAGCGGCGCAGCCGTCCGCACCTTGCACGGCAAGATGCCTGTGTCGTCGCGCAGCTTGGTCAGTGCTATCTCGTGCAACTGATTGTCTGAGCCAATCTTGTACAGCTTGCCATCGTTGACATTGTAATACGACTTGTCTCTCCACGGCACTTGATTGCTGTCTTGCCACAAATAATCATCCTCCCATATTGGATAATAGACGTCCTGCTTGATTAAGAAGTTGCCGTCAGCAGTCGAAAAATGCACTGTCGCCGCGCCCTGCTGCACTTTGCCTCGAGGGTCGCGCACTATCGGCGCAGCCGTCTCCGAAGTATCGTTCGACACGTCTCCAACAAAGCCGTCAAAGGCCACGATGCCGCTGATGCCAAGCGTGTCGTGCTGCTCTTGCTTAGCGCTCGCCAGACTATCACTGAGAGTTTTGCGTATCGCCGCATGGTCGGCTGCATCAGCCGTCTCGTGTGCCGTCAGCGCATCCGACACAGCCTTGCGTGCCGATGCCTCGTCTGCAAAAGCCTTGTCATTAGCCGCTGCATGCGCCGCCAGCGCATCCATAGCCTCCTTGCGTATCGCCGCATGGTCTGTGGTATTTTCTGTCTTCAGCGTGTTTATGGCTGTCACCGCTCCGGCTGCTGTCTCGGCCGCCGCCGCGGCACTCTTGGCCGCCGACGCCGCCGTTGTATTGGCGGTCTCTGCCTCACTCTTGGCGGCATTGGCCTTGTCGTTGGCGCTCTGCGCCGCATTCTTGGCTTCGTTAGCAGTCGTATTGGCTTCGTTAGCAGTCGAAACGGCTGCCGCTGCCTGCTCTTTGGCTATAGCGACTTCTGCAGCTGCAGTATCCGCAGTGGCTTTGACGGCTGCAATCTCCTTTGATGCATTTTGCACGTGTGTGTCAAAGTCTGCCCTTAGTGTCTCCTGAGCTTTGTCGATGGCGTCTATGCTGCCGGAATATTCCGCCACTTCCTTCCTTAAGTCATCTATGTCGTTGATGTCTAATGTGGGACCGCCGGTCTTACCGCTATCTGTCCATACGCCGTTTTTGGCTATGTATATCGGTCCGGGTAGCCCGGATTCGCTCACAAATGCATAGTCACCGTCTGCCGGCGCAGGATATGCATCGTTCAAATCTGTTAAGCTCAAAAAATAGCCCTTGCACGCACCCTTGATGTTGGGCGCATGCAGCCATCCTTCAACTTTCAGGTTGTGCCCTATGGTGGCACATCCACGCACTACGGCGTTGCCCCCGGCTGACACATTGCGCCCTACCGCAACATCACCGTCTATCTGTTTTGTTGGAATTGAACTCATTATTGAATGATTGATTTTGCTAAATCGGTCATGGCCGACGCTTTGTCAGCTTCGCCGTAGGTGGTTAATACTAATGCAGCCACGGTGTATACAACTGCCGTGTAGCATTTCTCGCTGATGTCGATGCCGTCATCCTTGTCTATGTGCGGATATGGCACATATCCGGCTCGCACTATCATGGCTGTATTGTCTTTACAGGCATAGAACTCAAGAGCCTTACCCTCCGCCCTGTTGACAATGGCACATACGGGCTTCTGCACGTTTCCGCGTATGCCTTTATATCGCGACGACTGTTTTGCATACAGCGGATCATCAACCGAAATGGCCTCATACACGGTGCGCTCCCAGTCACTCATACGAAAGGCTATAAGACGCATGAAATCATCAGGCAACAGTACCCATCCGCTTCCGTCTCCATTCCAATATATACCGCTCGAAAAGTCGTGGCCCTCTTCCAGTAAATGCGCGGGAGCTGCCAATTCCACGCGACGCACGGCCTCTTCGATTTTTGAGCGTATGATGTCCTCAAGCGACAGGGTTTCTATGTCCTGTGTCGCTATCAATTGTTCGCTTGTCATATTCTGGTCTATGGCTATGCGAACATCACGCGCAATATTGGTCAACTTGTATATCATGCCGGGGTGATTTAGATGCCCTCAAAGACTATGCCGTTTGCGGTAGCCGCTTCTTTTATGGCTTTTAGCGTTTTGATTTTGGTGCGGCTCAGGCCGAAGTGTTCAGCGAGGTATGCCTTTGCCGCATCGGGGTCTGATACTACAATGGTCTTTAAACCGTTGTCGGTTTCAGCTTCTGCTTCGTCGGCTTCGGCTTCAGTCGGCTGTTCATCGGTTGACGGTTCGGTTTCTTCATCGGTGGCCGGCGCAGCTTCGGTTGTGTCGGTTGTCGCTTGTGCTTTGGGCTTCGGAGCCGGTTTGTTTCGTTGCTTCTCGGCAGCATATTTGTTGTCAATCCGGAAAAGTGTGCCGAATTTATAATGCCGTTCCATGGCATTTTGTATTTCGGGGTCATCGGTGTAGAATACACTCCCGCCGCCGGTTAGTGAGCTGAACGCGATATGCCGATTTGCCCCTGTTGGCAGCACTATGTTAATGCTGACGTTGGTTTTAGCTATATACCTTTTCATTGTCGGTTGTTTATATGTAAAAGGGTGGGCGGTTGGGGTTAACCGTCCACCCTTTTACGTGAAGTTTCTTTAATTACATTTTTTTATGCGCCGGCTGTGGGAGGCTGGGCAAGACGCATACGTGCGTGTGCCTTTGCATAGCGCAGATATAGACAGGCCACTTCCTGAATTACCACAGCATCGGTATTGCGGATACCGGCATTTTTCAGGTCGAGGACATTACGGGCCCACGAAACGTGAGTTTTCTTCGAAAGGTATTCGGGATCCATTGCAAAGCCGCAGTCGCTCATACCGTTTGCATCGAACAACTCATGATGGATAGTAAGTACCTCGCCGAAATCGGTGTCCCACGATTTGAATTTCAGGTTCCACACTTCCACGGTGTCTTTCAAGCGGAATTTCTCGCTCTTGATTTTCGAGAAGGCCGACAGCATGTCCGAACCACAGAAAAGGATTTTGCGCTTGTTGCCGATGCCCGTACCCACAAAGAGGTCTTTGGTGATGTCTACAAGATTGTCGTCGGTAATTACGGCACACTTGAGCTTGTCGTCCCATGCGCCTACCTCGATGTCCTTGCCGGCCATATACCAGATGCCGCCCGTAAACCATGTATTCATGCCGTCTTTGGCCACATGCTTGATTACGTTCCTTACACCGAACAGATAAGTATTCTCCTGTGAGAGTCGCATATCATAGATGCCGTCCTCTTCGATGTCGGAGAATGACCAATTTACTTCTTTGGCTGCTATCTTGTCGAAGGTAGACTGCTCAATCTGTATCATGAAGTTTTGGCAATACTGTACCTCGGGCATGGGGATGTTGTTGAAACGTCCTGTCTGCACGTCAAGCTCGCCACAAGCTTTACCCATGCGCACAAGCGTTGTGCCGTTCGGAATGGCCGGAACGAGGGTTGCGTAATTGGTGCTGCTGTCAATGTCGCCGTTCACTGCATATACAGTGGGCATATTGGTGTCGGTGCTTTTGCCGCAGACACACAGCACAAGGTCAGGCACATTGTCGCTGTCTGCCGGATACGCCACTCCCTTGTCGTTATACTTGCCCTTAACTCCGACAACACGGATAGTGTCATCAAGCGTGAACATATTGGGGTCATCGACGGGGAGCGTGATTGATGCGCCGGAGGTCTGTGCGGTTACGGCCTTATTGGTCTTACATGAAATCGGGCGAGTGCCTACGCTGTAATACTTAACTTCAAACGACTTACAGGACGAGGCTTTGGCGTATCGCGAAATCTGGTCGATAGGCGTTGCCATAGGCCGAATTTTGATAATGCGCTTGTCGATGTCCTGCATGTAGAAGTTGGGGTCGCCGTCGTCGCGGCCCTGCGTTTCGGTTGCGATACCGTCAGTGCCGCCTGTGCCGTCGGCTCCGGCATTGGTTTTACCTGCATCGGGGAGACCGCTGGCTGCGGCCATGTACACCCCGGAGCTTGCTCCCGCTACGAGGGCAATCATGCTCAGCATAAAACTGAGCAGAAAACGAGTTGTCTTTTTGATTGTTTTCATTGAGTTTAAATTAAATTGGTTATTAGAATGCTGCTTTAGCGTTTGATTGGGGTGCGCTTTTCTCCGCCGCGCTCGAAGATGCTAAGGTTGCCGTCGGCATAGCGGTCTATCGCGCCCATGTCGGGCATCGGTGCTTTGCGTCGGCCTCCACCGTTCTTACCGTCGAGTTGTGCCGTGCCGTCCCCTTTCGAGGGTTTGCGCAGGGTCTCGGTTACTTTGGCGTTCTTGCCGCGCACTTCGCCTTCTTCTCCGGCTTGTGCCACGTCATTATCGTAGTTCTGCGCCTTGATAGCCATTTCGATTGTTTCAGGGGAGAATTTGCCCATCATCGCGTCTTTGGCTACTCCGATGAGCCATGCCATAGCGTCGTCAATCTGTTCGTCACTCAATCTGCGCTCTTGCTGTGCTTTCTCAAGCAAGTCCAGCGACTCGCTTAGATTTGCGGAATATTCTTCTTCGTATTGCTTTTCTTGCGCGACACGTTCCATATATTCCTTGTTGGCCTCCGCTATCGCTTCTTGTTTTTCGGGATCGTCGATTGCATCTTTGATGTCATCGCCATACAGACGTATCAGTGCGATTGCGGGGTCGTCTCCGTCTTTCCAACTCATCATCAGCCGTGCCGAACGTGGGTCGGATGTGAACATGTCCGAAAACTTTCCCTCGCGCTCCTGATAGCCTGCAAGCTCTTTGTCGTATTGGTCGTAATCGTCGTTAATTCGGCCAAATAACTGCTCGTCGTCGTCAAATTGTTCTTCGGGGTACTTCCCCCTTAAACGCTCTAACGTCGCATCGCGCTTGCTTTTAACTTCTTCGGTTTCAGGCATAATGCTTTGGGTGTAAATTGATACTGTTATATTTCACCGCAAATATACTCTCAAATTTATCAGTAAAGTCTTTATCTTTTACCATTCGAGCATTAAATTTGCAAGTGCGACAAAGCAAATATAACAGCCAATAAACCAATCAATGAAATACTTCGGTAGCAAAAGTGAATATCACCATGAGCGGACACGCGACTTGCTCCGTGCCTACTTTTTTTACTTGGAGACGTGTCGCCACGTCTCTATGCCCGATGTGTTCAAAAAGGTTGTTGACATGCCGGCGGCGCGTTTTTGGGTCTCGGCATCTCGCGCTACCGTCGTTGTAGCGAGTATTATGCGAGGCGATAAGTTGCACTATATGAGACCAAACAAGCGTGAGATGTTTTTCGAGATACACCGCCGCGTCGTGGCTTTGCGTGTCAAGAATACTGATTGGTCTATGCCCCGGCTCATTGAAGCGGTTATCGCACAGCCCGCTCCAAAATTCTATTTGGCTCCCGGCAGTGCGCGTGTACTAATCTTAAAAGCGAGAAAACAATGGTTTGCGGAAAAATCGAAAAGACTACGGGGCTGTTGATTGTCGCATTCATCTTGCTGTCCGCACTTGTCTATGTGCCTGATTGGAGTGCAGTGGGGGTGTCAAGAGACTGTGATATTTTGCAGCGTTTTGGATACTCGTTCTTTCACGCCTCGTTTCTTCATGCGGTTGTCAATGCTTGGTGCTTCGTCTCGATATTGTTCATATACGATGTTTTGTGGTGGCGGCTGATAGCGGCCTATCTGATAGCCGTGGCCGCTCCTGACTTCGTTCTGTCCTCAACGCCTACGGTCGGCCTGTCGGCGGTATGCTTCGCTCTGCTTGGCTCGATCGCTTTTCAGGTTAAGAGAAAAATATACTACAACGGCTGTATGGCCCTGTATATCGCTGTCGGTTTCCTGTTCCCTCTCGTGAATGGGTGGCTTCATCTTTACAGTTATGTGGCCGGACTGATTGTCGGCTTCCTCAATATGCCGATACCATGCAGAAGGAAGTAGCCGCAATTCTCGAAATAAATCAGGAGCGGTTAGATGAAATTCACGCTCCGTTCAATCCTATAACCGGCAAAGGCTCTGTCGGCTCTCGCTTCGAGTGCGTGATTGAGGACTTCCCGATTAAACGTCAATGGCTCCCTGACAGCATGAGCAAAGTGCCGCTCGTGCGTCAGCTTATGGCCGCTGGCTCCATTGAGGCGTTCCTATGTGATACGCTTGGCATGGAGTATGACGACGAAGAAGATTATGAGGCTGACCGCCTGAAAGTCGTTGAACAATTCGTGCGCATACGCTCTCGGCATGACTTCCCGTTTTGGACTGCTACCTATGTGTGGATTAAGAATAAGGGCGGCGGCGAGGACGTGCTGTTTCGCCTGACACGTCCGCAGCGTCGATTTGTAGAGCGCCTTGAAGAAAAGCGTCTTGCCGGTAAGCCTATACGCCTTATCCTGTTGAAAGCGCGTCAGTGGGGCGGCTCTACCACGTCGCAGTTGTATATGGCATGGTTGCAGCTCGTTCACCGTGTCGGCCTCAACTCGCTTATCATCGCTCACCAAACATCAGGCTCGGACGAAATACGCGATATGTTCAACCGTATGCTCGACCGATACCCTGTCGATATGCTCTATAAGTTGGGTGCTGACTACGACGAGAACGAGCCTAAACTTGTCGGTGTCGGTATGTCGGGACTTATTCATTCAGTACCACAGCGCAACTGCAAAATCAAGATTGGTACGGCCAAAAATCCTGACTCCTGTCGTGGTGGTGACTACAACCTCGTTCACTGCTCCGAGGTCGGTATATGGGAGAAGACCGAGAAGAAATCGCCTGAAGATATTGTGCGCTCTGCCTGTTCGGGTGTGCTGTATAAACCCTACACCATGATTGTGTATGAGTCTACGGCCAACGGTACGGGCAACTTCTTCCAGATTGAATATGATGCTGCCAAGACCGGCAAGTCACAATTTGAGGCTATGTTTGTCTCGTGGTTCGATATTGAGCAATACTCGCTCGACTTCGACGACGAAGAACAGCGGCGTGACTTTGCCAAGTGGCTCTACGACAACCGCGAGAATAGCAATGCCGAGTCGGAGCGTGAGGAATGTGGCCGCTATCTTTGGTGGCTGTGGGAAAAGGGTGCAACGCTCGAAGCGATAAATTGGTATATCCGTGAACGTGCCAAGTCGAATGAACACGCTATCATGGCTTCGGAATATCCGTCCGATGATGTTGAGGCTTTCGTTCACTCCGGCACTCGTGTGTTCGATAAATACCGCGTCGAGGCTCTGAAAGCAACCTGTAAGCCGCCCTTACAAGTTGGCGACGTGTATGCCGACTTCGACGAGGGCAAAAAGGCTCTGCAAAATCTTCGCTTTCGCGAGGACCGGCAGGGGCTGTTATGGGTTTGGGCGCATCCTGAAATTGACCCGGAAGAAAGAGTGACTGACCGCTACCTTACCGCTGTCGATGTCGGCGGTCGCTCGCATAAGGCCGACTGGTCTGTTATCGTTGTTTTCGATCGATTGTTTATGTCCGAGGGCGGCAAGCCTGTTGTCGTGGCTCAATGGTACGGTCACATAGATATTGACCTGCTGGCATGGAAAGCTGCGCAGATAGCCGCCTACTACGACAACTCCCTGCTCGTTATCGAGAGTAACACCCTTGAGACGCACGACAAGGAGCGCGACGTTGACGGCGACCAATCGCAGTTTATTCTCAATCAGGTAAAGGACGTATATCCTAACCTGTATGAGCGCAAGCAATCAGAGGAAGCTATTGTAGAGGGCGCGCCCAAACGCTACGGCTTCCACACCAACGTGTCAACAAAGCCGATGATTATCTCAACGCTCGTTAAGGTTATCCGAGAAGCTATGTATGTCGAGCGCGATGAGCGTTGCCTTGCCGAGTATAACTTCTATGAGAAGCGTAAAAACGGCTCTTTCGGTGCTATCGTCGGCAAGCATGACGACTTGCTTATGACACGAGCAATCGGTCTGCACATCTGTTTCTATGAAATGGACGTGCCGAAGATTATACCTGTTCAAAAGAAATTTAACCGTGGCCGTCGTAAGCCTATTTCTGCGGCCACATTTTAACAACTACACTAAACGATATGAACATCTTTAGCAAATTCAAAGCAAGCCTCCGACTCCGCGAGGCAATCAAGATGGCCGACAAGGCACATCGCGAAACGGGTCACCGTTACTACGTCATGCCTCAGCATGGAAGCTACGGTCGTAAACTCGTCGTCATGGATCGCTTCAATTTCCGTCGCCTCAAGATGAAGCACTACATTCACCGCGAAGCTCGTGTCTTCGACCTCGTGCGCGAGTGCTTCTACTGCACCAGCTACCGCGACGGCAATCAGTTCCTCGCTCCTGAAGACCGCAAGAAGAAAGTCATGCAATACTTCGCATGGGTCGAGGCCGACCGCATTGCCACAAAACAACGCCGCAAAGAAGAACAGCGCCGCAAAGAAGAACAGCGTCGCAAAGAAGAACAGCGCCGCAAAGAAGAACAGCGTCGCAAAGAAGAACAGCGTCGTAAAAAAGATTGGGAAAATGCGCAGAAAGTATAGTGTCGGCTATCATGGCCCACAAAGCGGCCTCGACTTACAGGGTATCGCTACGCTAACGCACGACCCTGTTGCGATAGATAATCTTCGGCATGAACAAAGCGGTCAAGTTCTCGATGAGCTTGAACGGTCGTTGAAAGACGCAACCAAAGGTATAGAAGAAGTGAAGCGAACGATATTAGAAGCAACAGGCGTTCCCAAAGAAGCTTTTGAAAAATAAACAGAGGGCGAGTTTCCGTAATGGTTACTCGCCCTCGTCGTATCGTTATGTTCTTGCAAAATCAATATCGGCAATAATATCTTCTATAGGCAAAAGCTTCTATCAGTTCTTCGACCCTGAAAATATTAAATCTGGACAACAGTCGTCGTAACTCAGCTTTCACTCGTTCAACAGGTATATAGCCAGCCTCTATCTTAAGGTAAACTATTTGCTTGGGACCGTGAAATCCGGGAGTAGCACCTTTTTGATTACAAACGGAAAAAGTAAATCTCACCGTTTCGATATATGAACAATCAGGATATGACTCGCAGTCCACTACTTCAATTTTGTCCGGTAACAGGGTATCGAACTCATCTGAAACAGGTTTGCCTATCACGCATGTATTTAGAATTTCGCCCATGAGATATTGAAGTTTTTGCAAATTTACTTATTTTTTGCATACTGTGCAAACGAGCGTTATGCGGCTGTAAGCATTTGGTGTGCGGCCTGAACATTCTGCATATTGGCTCCGGCCTGTACCTGCTGTTGCAACTGCGGCGACATGGCGTCGGGTATCTGACCCTGTTCGAGCTGTTCCTTTTGACTGCGGATAGACTGCAACAGGTCGTCGGCAAACGGGAAGTCTCCGTGTTCCAGAAGTTGCTCCACCGATATTGCCTGTGCTTGCCACAACTGCATGAGTATGTCGTTAGCCATTTGTCGGAATGCCGGCGTATTTGTGCTTTCGACAATAGAGAGGTCAAAGTCAACGTCGCGTATTGTCTTGGGGTCATACTCAACCCACGCATTTTTGCCAACGATATTGAATATGCGCTTGGTGTCGTAGAACTGCTGCATATTCTTCACGTCCTTAATCGCGCCGTCCTTGACAAAGTAGCTGAAGCTGTCGAGCAAGTCAAGCAACGATGTGGTGGCGTTCTGCGTCTGCTGATTGTAGAGTGCGGCACTTTGGTTGGCATAGCCGGGCTTGCCCTGTAATGCACCGTTCACGCCTGAAATATCCTCAAAGAATTTCAGTTGCAGGTTGAGCAATTCGGTGATGCCGATTTGTGTCGAGTTGTTGGCTATCTGTTGAGGTACGGCAACACCGGGCTTCGGTTTGTAGTACACAATGCCGTCGAACTTGCCCCACTCCTCGGCAATATCTTCCATGCTCATGCCGTCAGGCTCACAGCCCTCAGGGAACAGGAGAACACCCTTTGCGCTCGCCCTCATGATGAAGTCGTAGAGCGTTATCAGGCGGTTGGTGTAGCGCTGTTGGTCTATCACGTCGGCCACGAAACTGTGTATCTCCCCGTCGATAAACGGATATGCCTTGAACACATAGGGGTGGCTCTTATGCTCGTAGGGCGTTTCTCCCTCTTTCAGTATGTCGCCGAACGGCGTCAGATAGTAATAGTACCAATAATGGTCTATCATCCATGTTGCCTGTATCAGCGGAATTTCCTCGTCAGGCATACCGGCGGCCCGTCCGCGCATAATACGCTCCCAATTTACACTACCCACCATTTCGTTGTAGTCTTCTACGTCTATCTTATACACATCGCCGTTATTCAGGTCGTGGCAACGGTATCGGGGTTTGGCTTCCTTGCGCCACACCTCAATAACTCGACATCGGGTCGGGTCGCTTGTGAAAAGAAAGTCGAAATTTTCAAGTCGCGAGTAGCCAAACCGCTCGGCATAGTTGGCTATGTACTGTTTGTTGTGGGCGAAAGTGTATATCTCCTTGAAGCGACGGTAATCTTCGGGAGCTTCTGCAAACTGCGCACACAACGTTTCAAAGCTCACGTCATGCACCTCGCCCAGAAAACTTACATCCCAACCGCGAAAATCGCGCATGTTGTTGTCGATGAAAAAATTGTTGGGGTTCACATAATCGGTCCAACAATCCATCTTCTCGTTGCGCCAACTGTACGACTTGCGATGCACTATCAACCCGCCTATAAGAAATTCTTCCATAGTCCGCGCATACACCTCGGTCATGCGGTTAAGCTGCATATTGCATTGCAGTATAATGGTCATGGTTTCACCCAACTTCTGCTCGTCGCGGTCGCGGGCGTAACACGTCGGCTCTTTTGCCTGACTGCGGTACACGCCCAACACATTGCGCACAAGCCGACGGATAAGGTTATTCTTCAGCGGAACATTGCCCTGACGCGCGATATATTCTTCCTCCGTCATCCTGCACCCGTCAACCTCGATTACATCTCGCCATTGGTCGCCGTAGCAATAACGTTTGTTCCGTTCTCGGTCGCGCCTGAACTGATCCATATTGTTCCAATGGTGCTGTGCCTCCATCAGCACATCAAACGCCCGTCTGTCTCCACGTCGCTTGGCGCTGGCCACTGTGTCCATTTCCTCCGCCTCTTGCTGCGGACGTATCCTGCTCATGCGGTATAGCTTTTCTTGTGCCATTACTTTTATTATTAGAGGGTAGTGCTTATGCACGCAAAGATACGCAACATAAACACTACCTATTGTTTAACTATTCCTGTTCGCGATTGCGGTATGCTTCGGGGTCGTGCAAGGCGTTTACAAGTTCACGCATTACAGCATACATTTCAGCCTCTATGCGTTTCTTTTCGTCCTTGTCGGTTTCTGCTGCAATTTCCTCGCGGTATGCGTCGATGTCGGCCTTAAACTCATCGAATATCTCCCAACGGGCATACTCAGGGGAGTTTTCAAGGAAGTTTATTTTTTCGGCATAGCCCATAATCCCGTCCTCATCTGCACTTTCGTACTTGCGCATCAGTTGGCCGGTGGCCTCGTATTCTTTCAGATACTTGAAATACTCGTTTTGGAGCTTGCGGTTGGCCGTGCGCTCGTCGCCCGACTTTATGAGGCGGTTAGCTATCGGCATATTGCGCCACTCGAAATCTCTATCGCCAAACATCGTTTCGCCGGTTTTCTTAACCTTGTTGAGGAAAGTAAACACACCGCCGAAAGTGCCGCTGAGCAGATATTCAATCTTGGCTGGGTTGATGTCGATAGACCCTTTCTTGAAATCATCGCCGCCGGATGTTTCGTTAAGCCACTTGGCAAAGGCGACAAGGTGCTTGTCTGCACTTGCATAGGCTTTCGTCCATTCAGGGTCGTTCTTGTTGAACGGCGTATCCTTATAGACAGGCAACCCGGTCCAGCCTTTATTCATGATGTACGCTTCGGATACCGGCTTAAATGCACTCGGTATGAATGGAGATATACCACCTCCACCTTCAAGCATGTCAAGAGGCATCATCTGTGATACTTGAGCGGCCATTTGTCGCGTAAGTTCCTCGTTGCTGTATTGCTCGTTGCCGCTGATTACACCGTAGGCGAGTTCTCCCATGCCGTATATGGCTCGGAATTCGATAGGCAGAGGTATCGTTACCCATTGTTCGCCGGCATAGAAACAGATGTTTGAGCGACGAACGTATTCAGGCAGATTGTAGTATGCGTTCTTGTCGTCATCGTCTCCATCGCCGCCGCCCAACATTTGGGCAAGCATAGGTATCACATATCCGAGGGCAAACAAAGCAGTTGCTCCAGCTGTAGCCTTGCCGGGGTGCAGTTTTGCTTGTCGACCGAAATTAGTCATACCCTGAACACCGGCGTTCCAGAATACATAGGCTAAGCGTCCACCGCCGCTTAGATATGCTCCGGCCTTTCCGAGTTTGGTCTGTCCTGTGGCGTTAACCATTTTGCCGCCGCTGCCTTTCTTATTGAAGTTGACACTTATTTCCTTTGCATCATAGATAGCACGGTCTATGTTGCGGCCAAACTCGCGAGAGGTCATGAAAGCGGCAAAACGAGCGCAGTTCTCGGCTGAACGGTTAAGCAAGTCTAACATCATGCCGAGTGCAGTCCACACTCTGCGGCCTCTGCTGCCTTGCTTTTTCAACTCGGCGGCAACAGCCCTCTTGTGGCCATCTATGTCGCGGACATTGGTGTAGCCGGTTTCTCCGCCATTCTTCATGAATTGATAGAAAAGGCTCTCAATGTGATTATTCATATTGAGGGTTCCTTTCTCCCACTTGCCGAGAAGTCGGCGCATGACAATAGGATTGACACGTGCAAAGTTCTTATGGAAACGCAGAGCATATCTCGGACTCTCCTTTACCCATGTCATGCAGTTGGAGTAGAGCATATCTCGGAAGAAGTTGCCGACAACGAAATCTGGGTTTCGTGTAGTATAGAAAGCCGACAGTTGGCGGTTAATCCAAGTACAGGCTTTGAGCATGTTGCCAACAACGCCATTGATGTCAACATCGGGGTTGGTCAGACCGTTAAGAGCTTGTGCGGCTCTCGGATTGCCGTTGATGGTTGCAACGAAGGTACGGCCATTACGCTTGATGAGTATTTGGTGTTCTCGCATATTGCCGCGCACAACCTTGTAAGGTATGTGCTGCGCCTCGCGCCCGCGTTTATACTTGTCAGGCTCGGCGTTGCGCAGGGCCTCCATGCGCTGCTCAAACGCCTCTACCTTTTGTGCGACTTCATCGGCGGTGTCGGTTCCCTCCACGTCGGCAAATACCGGCTCCCATTCATCAGTAACGGTGTTATATTGCAACCAAATATCATGTACACTCACGGCATCGCTGGGATGGTTCAGTATGAAATTGAGAAAACGCTGTTTCATGAGGTTGCGGTTGCCCTGACGAACGGCATCGTCGGCCATCATCGCTATTGTGGCAATCGGGTCGTCGGCCATGCTCTCGCGGCCTTCTGCTTTTTTCATGATGCTTCCACCAAGCGGACCGTCCTTACTTGTAAGATACCCATACACCTCATCGCTTGTGGTTTCATTCCAACCACGCAGAGGTATGTAGTATTCGTACATTCCGAGTATCTTCTCGTATGTTTCCTTGCTGATAATGCCCGAAAGGTACACCTTTTCAAGTGTGGCTTTCGTTGCCTTATTGATAGCGTCCCACAAAGGCGCAGTATTGTGTGCTGCCTCGTAGTCGTCTACCCACTGCTGAGCCGTGGCTTCGGCGGCTTGCCAGTCGGCCTCGCCCGTCAGTCCTATAAGTCCGGCAAAGTCGCGGTCGCTGTCCTCTCCGTTGGTTGTGGCCTCGTTGCGCATGTACTCGTTGCGTTCAAGGCCGTGCTTAGCCATAAGGTAGTCGGTCAGCTCTCTGCGCTTGCGTTTGTCGGCTCCGGCAATGCGCCCAATCTCCTTCAGGAGCGGCTGCATGTAGCGTTGGAAATATTCATGCTGCTCTCCGGCGTTCATGCTGCTCATGCGGTTCTCAAACAAATAGGCGTTCTCAAACCCGGCCACATCTTCTATTCGCTTACCTTTGCCAAGCACGGCTTGATAGAGTGCCTTCAATCCCAACATGCTGTCCTGAACGGCCTCCTTGAACTGATAGCTACCGCTCCTTACAACACTCTCGTAATAACGCCGCGCTATTACTTGGTCACGCGGCGAGAAGTCGCCGGGTCGGTATAAGTCGCCGCTCTCTGCGGCATACTCGGCCTCAATGCCTTTCTCTGCATAGTTGCCCACTTTCAGCTCGGCCTGCTTGGCCACGTCGGCGGCTTCGCCGAGTATGCTGCGGTAGCGGCCCGGCTCTGCAAGGTTTTCGTAACTACGCCACAAGATATAGCGAAGCTCGTTGTCGGTCAGCACCACGCCTGTCTTGTCCCTGAACCCCTCAAAACCTATCTTGTCGAGCATGTTAAGGAACATGCGTTTGATTTTCGACCACCAGCCTTTATAACTCAGCGCCTCGTCAAAGTTGGTGTCCTCGGCCAACCCTGCAAGATATTCCTCGGTCGCCGTGCGGAAGTCCCAACCATTTTTAGCGGCCATCTCAGCAATCTTGCGCCGTATGCTCTCGTCGGCGGCATCATACACATTGTCGAGGAAAGTATTAAACTGCTCTCCGAATAGCTGTCGCAGTCCGTAGTGTGCCACAGCCTCATGCAGCAGAGTCTGCTCTGCGTCAATGGTGCTGACGTTGTTAGGGATTACAATGGTAATCTTGCCGGTGCGTTTGTTGTAAAAGCCTTTGGCATTGGCGCGTTTACCCTCAAGACCGCTCGCGTCGGTCAGTATCTCCACGTTGCCGAGGTGCATACGCTCGGCAAGTTCCTGAATACGGTCTGCCATGCGCTGGCGCTCACGCGCAGCGAACTCGGCCTGTCGCTTCTTGCTGAAACGGTTCTTGCCAAGTGCTTTCAATACCGGGTCATTGGCAAATGACACCTCTGCGTCGCTGTATGCGCCGTAGCCGTCGCCCATTCTCTGACGCTCCTGCTCGGCTATCCATTGCTCAAATGCGGGCATAGACGCTTTACCGGCATTTCCCTTTTCAGGTTTGCCAATCTTTACGCCACGCTCGGCAAGAGCATCGCGCAGAGCCGGTGGCACGGTGTTGAACGGCACTTCGATACCATGTGCGTTTAGTCGCTGTGCGTATGCGTCGGCAACTTCTTCGACAGGAACGACACGGACAACTCTGCTCCAACGGCTAAGTATCACGCGACGCGCCTGACCTATCTTTGCAAGCACACGGCCAATGGGACCGCTTTTCCATTCCGTTTCACCTACGCTGTCTTTCGCTTTCTCGGCATGGTATCCACTTGTAAGCTCGCTTAACGGCACTTCAACCTCTACGGTTACAAGTTCCGGTCTACTCCATGCACTGCTGAATTGGTCGTTGATAGGCGACCGCGACGTATGGATATAAGGATTGTATGCGGCCTTTATGGACTTGCCGTTACCCTTGTCAAGTTTGAAACGCCCGTTTTCATCGGCCATTTCTGGGTGCTCCTCGGCCTCTTCCCACACACCTACCTCGGTGGCATCACGCCACTGGCCGTCAACTTTGCCCGACATGGGCGGACGCAGACCACCGTCAATCATCTGCATGGCTCGATAAACCTTGATTGTCGGCTCGCTATTCAAGCGGTCAAGTGTAGCCTTGTCGGTTACAGGACGGCACAGTACATCATTTTCGGCCTCGTCTGCTGAAACATCGGATAGTTGCGACTCTTGCAGCACAGTAAGGTTGAACGGCGCACGGCTCAACATGTCCACCACTTTTGCTATATCAGCCTCGGCCACATAGCCGACCATGTTATTGCCTTTGGTGGTAAAGTTGTGGCCGCTTACGAGCTTCAGCAAGTCGGGGTTCATGGTGTATACGCCGCCACGCTGTTTCGACTTAGGCACTCGCAGTTCATACTCGCCACGATGTCGCCAGTCATACAGTTCTTTGGAGATTTGCACGTCGCCGTTCTCGCTCACCACGGCCTTTCCCTCGCGTATCTGCGCAAAGCGGCTGCTCAACGGTACGCTGTTGCGCAGGTCGGTTGGTTTGAAGTTCTCACCCATAAGTATGCCTTGTCGGGTTTCTCCGTCCATAGTGGAGAAACTTATAAGGTTGCCTCGGGTCTTGTCGCCTTTCTCGGTGTCAACAAGCGCTTGTAGTAGGTTGCCGGTGATGATATAACGCTTTTGGCGTGTCTGCGTTGGCACATGGCTGTCCCAATTATCCATCGAAATAGCGTTTATCTCTTTCGGAGAATAGCGGTAAGCTATTTGGGTTGCCGAGATTATGGTGCTGATTGCGCTGTCGCTCAACGCGAGTTCCACCTTACGCCGTCCGTCAAGAGTGGCGAAGATTGCCGTGGACGAGCCGAGGGTATAGCCTTTATTGAATTTGAAACCAACGAATGTGCCGAAAGTCTGCGAGAACATTTCGGCTGTACCTTGCTTGAGGTCTTGAGGCACTACATAGATTGAGCCGGCACGGAGGTGCGTCAAAAGCGTAGTGATACGTTGCTTTACTGCCATGATTTCATCGCGACGTTTTCTCTGCTTGGCTTCCTCTTTCTCGCGGGCTTCGTTGGCCACGGTGTCGGCAAGCGACTGAATTTCTTCGTCGGTGAAGTTGTTTTCGCCTCGGCCTCTCGCTTTGGTAGCGGCGGTGACAGCTTTCTCTCTCGCCTTGGCGATACGAGCTTCCCCGGCATCTTTCAGTTTGCCTACGGCCTCGTCTGCCTTTGCTTGAAAGAATTGGTCGATTTCGCTCCGCATAGCGTCTGCATAGCGGTCCCAATTCACTTCACCCTCTTTGAAGCCATAACGCTGTTGGTCATATTCTGTCGCGAAACCTTTTTCCCCAACGAGCTTGCGAGTGGCTTCTTCTATCTCGGCGCGCTTCATCGGTTTCTTCAGCACGTCGACCTCTACTTCTTCCACATAGGTGTTGTCGGCAAAGGCGTTGCCGCTGCCGGGGTTCACACCTTCATGCCATATCTGCTTCTTCTTCGTTTCAGCTCGTAATGGCATGGTTGTGATTTCAAGGTCGTTTTCTCCGGCATCATCGAGCAACTGTATCTTCACACGGTAGGCTTCGGTTATCTCACGGAAAATCTCGTCCTGTTCCTCTACGGATAAGAAAGCGAGATAGCGCGATATTTTACCGGCGCAGTCTTTCTTCTTCGATGTGTCCTCTTTCTCGGATGTTCGCGGCCCTTCATCATCGTTGCTCTCTTGAAGCATTTCCAATGGATCGCCGAGGCGTTCTTCAAGTTCGGGATGTTCTTTCATATACTCCCACACAACCTCGTCGCCGTACTTGTTGAGGTAGTCGACAATCTCCATTTCGTTGAATTTCGATTTTTGCGATGAGGTGGTGTTCGCGTCGAGGCTCTTTAACTTGGCTTTGAACATCATTTGAATACGTTGCTCGGCAGGGATAGTGGACATGATGTATTCGTAGCGGCCACGCACAACCTGACCGCTGCGGTCGATACGACCACGCATCTGCACCTCGTCGTTGATGTCGCTCTGGAATTGGGCGAATACCATGACACGCTGTCGCTGGTCTTCAAACTTGCTCGATGCATGGAGCGATATGCCGGTTGAGCCGGACTTGTTTATCATCAGCACGTCAAGTTTGCCGGAGTTGAAATCACGCATTGCGGCTTTCTTGTCGCGGTCTTTTCGTGGCTCAACAATATAACGTCCGTCCTCAGTGCGGTTGAGTTGCATCGTGCGGCCTGTAATTTCGGCCACGCTGTAACCGGCGGCCTCTATCTTCATGCGGATTGCATCCATAGGAGAGATAGGCAGGTCGGCACTCAGGTCCATTATCTTTTCGCGGATGGCGTTGTAGGCATTCTGCCCCTCGGTGGAAAGCTCGCTCAACGAAATAGAGCCGCCCTCGCTGTTTTCGTCCGCATCCCTTTCGGTAAAACGCATTACACCGTCGAGGGCACGCATGAGGGTAATAGAGAAGTTGGGCATCTCGTCCATTTCTGCGCCGGTACCAACCTCTTTCAAGAAGCCTTCCATTGTGTTGGTGAAACTGATAACAGGCTTATAACCGTTACGCAGGTTCTCTATCACTCTGTCGGCCACTGCATCGACTTTCAACGCAAATAGTAGCTGATTGACAAGGTTATACATCTTCGACGCAAAGGGCACATTCGTTACACCCATGTCCTTTGTTCCTTGTGTATGTCCAACAGTCGCACCGCGTTCAGCTGCCGCCTCGTTTTTGGCGTCGATTAACGGTGTGATATACTCATCTTGGAAATTGCGTATGGCATTGAAGATGTCGGCCACTTCGTCAAATTGCTGTCGTTGGCGACGGTCGGTTTCCTCTGCTACACTCAACCAATCAATAGTCACGCCTTCAAAGCTGCGCTCTCGGCGTATCATTTGGCCGGACTCAACTAACTGCTTCGACATGATTTCTTGCAGAGTCACGCCGCCTTTCATAATGGCCTCAATCAGCTCGCCCGGGTTTACGCCTGACTCTGCAATAGCTGTGCGTTGTGCGTAGATAGGCATATTGTCGGCGCGTTTGGCGAATGTGGCCGACAGGAAGGTCACGCCCTCGGCTTGCGAGGTCAACATCTGCATGTAGCGGCCGCAACCGCTGTCGCCGCCTACGGTGTGGCTCTCGTCAAGTATGGCGATATTGCCTTCGGCAAGCATGGCAAGTGCGTCGCGGCGGGCTTGGCCGTTATGGTCTGCCGTGGTGTAACCTTTGCTTTTCTTCGGGAGTTTGCGGGCTTCGGTGTTCCATGTACCATCCTCATTCTGCGAATAGTCGGCTGTGCCGTTCTTGATTTGGTCGTATGTGGTAAGCACATAGTCGTATTCATCAGGGAGTGTTCCATGCTCCATGATGTAGTTGAACACTCGTTCCTGTTCTTTCTTACTGGGAAGTTTGTGTACTACATTGCCGTCCGCATCGACAATATTAGCGTCTTTGGGATTGGATGCGATGATGAATGGGCGCAAATCGCTGCTGCCTATGTCGCAGAGGTCGCGGTAGTTGTCAGTGTAGAGTGTCGGCTTCTGTGTGAAGTAGATAGGCACTTTGCCTTGCTTGACTGCGTATCGGATAAGTGCTGCGCCCTGACGGCCTTTGCCCACGCCGGTCATATCACCGATGATAAAGGCATTGCCTTTGTTCATTTGGTGTATGGCAAGCGCGACCGAGTCTATCTGCTCGGCGGCAAGATAGCTGTAGAGTTCTTCCTTGCTCGAATAGCCGAGTTCATCAACGAGGAATTGGTCAACGTCGCCAATCTCGCCGAGGCTCTTTTGTAGTACCTGTGCTTGTGCGGCCGGTACTACCGACATCAGCGTAAAGCCGTTGTCGCTTTGGTTGGGGTATGGAACTTTCTCGGTGGTAAGGTCCGGCTTTACGTCCAGTCGCTCTGCGCCACGGTCAGGTCGAGTAGCAGTTGCTCCACGTCCGTTGCTTCTACTTCTTCCTGTTCCATTTTGTGTGCTTCCACCTCCGACGCTTCGGGGCTGTTCGGGCTTTGATTGCGGAACATTATCAGCGCTTCCTGCATTTCCTGTGTCTGCATTATCCACTGCAGTAGTTCGGCCTCCGACATTTCCGGGTGTAGGCTGTCTGCTATCGGTCCGGGGTGTATCTCGGACTGCATCGCTTGCTGTACCGGGTCGTTGCCCTGCTCCTGTGTCCGGGCGATTGCTTCCTGAACGAACAGGCGCACTCGCTGTTCCGTCAGTGCTTGCTCTGGTTTCTGACTGCACATTGGCAGGCTGACTCCCCATTTGCTGAATTTGCTGTATATCATCTTGTACTCGGTTATAAAGTTCGTCGAATGTGGTTATCTGCTCGGCTCCCGCTTTGGCCTTGACAGGGGGATATACGCGCTGAAATTCGCCGGTCTTGCGTCCGTCAATCAGTATCATGCGTACATCATATCCCGTTCCGTTGCGAGAGTAAAGTGCCTTGCCGCTTATATTGATAACGTCGGCCACATTATAATGGCTGTAAAGATAGCCAAAAAATGCGGCATCTTTGGGGTTCATCGAGCCATTTGTGCGATAACTTGTGTTTCCTCCTATCACAATGGCGGCTCGACCGTCGTCTTTCATCTGCTCCAGAGCGTTGATGGCCATTTGCCCCTCAAGGCTCGACACACGGAATACGCCGTCATAGACTTTCTCCGTTACGGTGCCGAAAGGTGGATTGGTCATAACAACGTCTACTTCGTCACCACTGAACGGCAGGAGTGCGTCCTGTGCCGTCACTTGGCCGTAGCCGAGTTTGCGCAGATTGGCAAGTCGGGCATCGTCGATGTCGTTCACATGGATGTTTGAGGGATTGACCGTGATTGTGAGTGCGCCGTTACCAGCACTTGGCTCCAGCATACTGCCCACGGCTTTGCCGCCGGCACGTACAAACTGCCCCATGACAAAACCGAAAGGCGTTGGGGTGGAGTATTGTTGCTTTATCAACCGCTCGCTGTCGCGGGCGTTGAGGCTCGGCTGCATCTGATAGAGGTTGACAATACGGTCGTATGCCGCGCGTTGCTGCTCGGCTGTACCCTCGATGTTGGCAAGAGCCTCGCTGCGCGTGAGCTGCGTCATAGCAAGCTCTACGAGTTCCTGAAGGTCGGTGTCGCTTATATCTTGGAGTGCCGGATACTTCGCCGCCATTTTCTTAACATCGGTCATGGTCAGCGGCTTCACACTTTCGGGGTCAAGCTGAAGCATCTCGACGCGGTTTTCAATCACTCCGCCGATTTCTTCTACCAACTCAACGGTCTGCGCCTCGCGCTCCTGATATGTGGCAGAGTCACCGGCAAGGTCTGCGGCAGGGCGCTGTTCTGGTATAGTTAGAGCCGGTGAGGTCTTCGTGTCGTCCTCAACCGCATCAAACAAACCGCCGTCAGTTGTCGGTTTTTTCTTGGCCTTGCTTGACTTCTTATTGCCACCGGATTTATTTTCGGTTTCTGTATGAAGCCTCGGACGCACTCCGGGGATAAAGTCACCGCTTGTGATTTCAATCTGTGTACCGCCCTCAACAACTGTTTCCGTTGTTGACCCATCGGGATTGACTCGCTTCTTACGCTCGTCCTTTAACTTGGCTTCCGCTTCCTGACGTTCCTTTTCGGCTTGCTGCTCGGCGACAACTGCGGCGGCTGTTGCCATAGCGTCTTTGCCGGACTTGTCAAAGTTGGCAATATCCACGCTTCGCACATCTTCGTAGCTGTCCATGTCATCAACAAGACCGGCGGTCTCTGCTTCGGGCATATCGCGAACGGCATTGTAGAATGATTTCAGGTAAGGACGAATAGCGTCGCCGAGGTCGGCAATCATAGCCGAGGCATACTCTTTGAACTTTCGCGCTCCTTTCTCAATATGATACACGGCCATTTCCGTACCGATAGCAAGAATTTCGGGGTCTACACCCATATTGAGCTGACCGCCGAGCTTCTTGCGCATACGTTCGCGGAGTTCTGCATATCTTTCGTCAGTTACGAGCTTGTTTCCGCTCGGATTGACAGGCTTTTCTTCGGGCTTTTCTTCGCCTTTATTGTCGGGAGTGGCTTCTACGGGTGTCGAATGGTCTGCGAGATTGGCTTCACCGGTCTCCGACAACTGCGTCATAAGGCTCTCAACGTCTACTTGTGCTACTCCCGACGAATGACGCATATCTTCAAGCGACAGCGGCTGTGCATCAGAAACGGCAGCAGGGTCGGCCACGGCCTTTGCAAATGCCTCCGCTTCTTCGCGGGTCTTGAAACCGTATCCTTTCGGCACGGACGTACCGCCCATTTTCTTTGCGAGATTGAGGCGTTCTTGCCATACGTCCTTATCAACACGAGGAAAGACGACGCGATGGAACGTCTTTTTGCTTTTGCTGGTGTAAGTGTCGATAGTGTAGTCGCTCCCCTCTGAAGATACAGGTTTTTCATGAGCATTTTCTTCTGCTTCCTTTTCCTTTCGTCTATTCTCGCGTGCTGTTTGTGCTTGTTCCTGAACTTCATCTACTCGTTTTGCAAAAGCTTCTGCGTCAGAATAGTGTTCAAAATCAACGAATGTACCCTCACCATTGCTTTGTATGTCGTAATGCTCTTTCGACAAAATCGAAAGAATGGCATCGGGTGTCTCTGCATTTTCATCATATATCCATACCCTTGCGAATACATAACGATTATTGGCAAATAGTTCAATTCGACCTGTATTCTCTCCACCACGAGCAATAACTACGCCGTATCTGTTCGGTTTGGATGTGAACCATTTGCCCGGGACATTGCTCCATGTGTCGGTTGCCGCATCGTATCCGATTGGCTTTTGTGTTTCAATTGGCTTTTCGGGTGTGCTTTCCTCAACCTCTGCTTTTTCGGCAATCTTATACTCATGGTAGGGCTTCTTCTTGCGATGGCTGCTCTCAATCCACTTCTCGAAATCGTCAATGGTTGCAGTTGTGAATACGAGACGACGGCCTTTCTCCCAGCCTTTTTCATAGTTGGCAAGATATGCGTTGATAGCGTCGGCCTTATCGTTAAAGCCGAGCATCACTTTGTGTTCATCGAAAGAGCCGTCAGGGTTGTATTGGTCAACAATAACCACACGTTGGCCATTCCAGCCGTCTATGTTATCCGACAGGAACACGTCTATATGGTCGCCGTCTACGCCCTCGGTGCCTCGGATGTAGCCGTAGGTGTTGTGCATGGTGGTTTCCCACTCCTTGCCGTCTGCGTCAGTACCACGGCGCACAGAGCCGACAGGCTGCTCTATTGTCACGTCAAACGTGCCAACCTGAACATGGCCTTTCTTATAGTTCCCCGCCTCTTTTTGTGCTTGTGTAGGATTGGTGTTCACATCTTTCTCGGCGGCACTTACCCTGTCGGCGAGAGAACTTTTTGGTGTATTTGCTTGTTTTTCTTCCGACAAAGCACTATCTTTGTCATCGGAAACGCCGGAGTCTTGCAAGAGAGCTGTGTCACCTTGCAAGTCCGTTGGATTATCGTCAGTGTTTGTCGTCTTGTCGATTGACTTTGGGGTTTCTTCGGAAACATCAAGCACATTCTTAAGAATAGCCTTATACAAAGCGATGCCTCCATGAAGCTCACCGTCTTTTGACGCACTGGCAATGGTTTGAAGGGTGTCGCTTTTTTTTATACTGTCGGCCATGAACACCTCATACACATAGAGGCGGTTCTTGTTGTTGTCGGCCATTGCACGGCAGAACACATATCTGCGCTGCCCATCGTAGTTGATAGGATAGGCAAAGTAATGGCTCATAACGCCGGGGCGGTTGAAATCTTCAATGCGGCCTAAATATACGGCATTACGGAAACCCTCAGCCAACGATGTGACAGCATCAAGCTTTTCTTGGCGGTAGCCATGCGCGAGAGAGTCTTTGATTGAGTTTTTGTCAATCTCAACCTCTCCGGCCTCGGTGTCGAAGATTACAGGCTCGCCGACATTCTTATCCCACCATTCTTCTGCGACTTTTCGGGCTGATTTACCCTCTTGTGCAGTGATTACGCCGGTGGCCACGTTTACGGCCTCGGCATTGCGCAATAAGTCACCGCGTTGTGTCCTTTCTTCTTCGGACATTTCGCGCGGGTCGAAAGTGGCTACTTCGCTCCCTTGTCCGCTATTGCTTGCAGCTCCTGTTCCACCGTCGGCCGGTTCTGCTCCTTGCGGATTTTGTTCTGCGCCGTCAGAGTTTCCGTCGCTTCCGGGTCTCCCGTCTTGGCCATCTTCACTATCGACGTCCAATATAGCACTTCCATTTGTTCCATTGTCGGTTGTGGGTTTAGTTATGGGTTTATATTCTATATTAAGCACTCGGCGAATAGCCTCGGCAAGAGGTTTGGGTGTCTTGTCTGCAACCTCAAAGAGATTGTCCTGTTCAGTACCCTGCACAATGTCGTACATGGTATTGAATACTGACTGAATATGTTTTTGGGTGCAGCCCTTATACATGGCCGCAAGTGCGAGGGTAAAGTTACTAAAACTTTCCGAGGGTAGATAAGGCTCTCCTGTAACATCGTCAAAAGCGGTCTGCCTTTTCCATGCCTCGACTGCATGCATGACTGTTTCCATATTGCCGGCCTCTCGGAACTGCTGGTCTCCCATTAGTGCGTTGAAAGCAATAATCGACTGTTGGATTTCGGTAATCATGCGGTCGGCAAATGCACTGTCGTAATCGCGAAAAGCGGTTGCGAGTATGGCTCGTTGTGCCTTTGCAGGTAGTTTGTTGAACATTTCTTCAAGGCGAGTGCTGCCGCCGGTGAAGATTGACTGATACATTATGCCCTTGAGGTCGTTTACAGCCTCGGCTGAAAGGTTGCCCTTGCTGTCGAAAGCACTTGCATATTGAGTGTTGGTGATAAATCCTTGTTGGTTCATCCATTTCAATACCTCAACGCCATTTGCATCTACAAGTTGTGAGAAGGTGGCCTCATCATCGGCAGAGCGGAGCAGAAGATTGGCAAACGTGCGTATCTTGTCGCCCATCTTCTTGACTGCGTTTTTAGGCTTGATGCGCTCAATGCCGCCGCTCTCGGTGTCTTGGGCAACATATTGGCCGAGGGTGATAGCGTCCTCGTCCGAAACATCGAGCATATTCACAAGCACAGGCTGTTCAAAGGCGGAGATAGCCTCGGGGGTAAGGCCGTATTCTGCGGCATGGTCGAGAAGATATTGCTTGTATCTCTCTGCCGACGCTGCATTATTACCCTCATACATTAGGCGTAATGCCTCGCTGCGGTTGTTGCCCTGAATGACCTCGCCACGGCTGTTGATACTCGGTGCGCCGGTGTAGGCCGTGACGCTCGATGTGATTTCTTCGGGGCGAATGTTCTCGGCAATCTTCGAGGCGGCGAGTCGGCTTGCCGCGTCCTTACGCTCCTTTGGCTGTGCTTCATCAAGGAAGTGTGCCGGGTTGCGCTGGCCGTCGCGGTGGCTCGGCTGTAGCTGTGATGCCTCAATAATGGCAATATGGCCTTTGGGCATAACATCTTCGCCAAATTTAACTTCGACGGCGTTGCCCTGCGCATGATTGTCAATTACCGCTGGGCGGTCAACTTTCTGCGGTCCGTTACGGCGATAGCCACGCGCACGAGCATCGGTAGGTGTGTCAACATTCCAATCAGGCACACCATTGAGTGCTTCGCGCTCTATGCGCTCGGCTTCCTCACGTTCTGCCCTCAGTCGAGCTTCCTCTGCTGCACGTTCCTCAGCACGGCGACGAGCCTCTGCGTCCTCTGCGCTACGCCGTTCTGCTTCTCTACGCTGTTTTGTTCCGGCAATCTTCTTCCAATGATCGAGGATAGCTTTTGCACGGTCGCGGATAGCCTGAGCCTCGGTGAGTGCATCTTTGGCGGCATTCTTCGCGGCGATACGTTCTGCCATTGTGGGGGCAGGGTCATTCTTTTTGCGCTTCTCCGGCTTGCCTTCCTTTGTCTTGTTGAGTGCCTTTTCGGCTGCATTGAAGTCTTCCTCACGCTCCGAAACGATGTCGGCCACAACTTCGGCGGCTGTAGCCTCGTCGCCTTGTGCCTGTTCAACGATAGCATCCCAAGCTGTGTCGGGGTCGGCTTCTTCGTATTTTGGCTGTCCTTGCTCGTCGATAGGAACACGAGACAAGGCAGACTGTTGATGTTCAGTTGCTTCTGCGTCAGTCGGAATATTTTCGTCAATGATGTTGCCATTTTCAGGAATATTTTCAGGAATATTTTCAACATCATTGTTGCCTGTTTCCACAACGGGTTCGACAAACGGTTCAGGCATTCTCAGCGGCTGACCGTTGTATGAGTCGAACATCCCTTCAAGTTCGGCAGGGGTAAAGCGGTTCACCTTATTGCCGTTGATAGGTTCTTCAGTAAAGATTTCTACTGTGCCGTCCTCGTCGAGTTCGCCTGTGATAGAGCCTCGGATTGGTGTGCCGCTATCATTAAGAATGGTAAATTCATCGTTGAGGGCAAACCGTGGGCGCACGGCCTCGGCCTCGACTGCTCGCTGCTGTGCGCGAGTGGCGGCACGTTCTTGCTCGAAATTGTTTAGACGAGCAATGGCTTCTTCATCAGCGTAGGATTGTATCTGTTCTCTTGTGAGGGAAGTCTGTATGCCGTTCTCCCATTCAACTACAAACTTATCGGGGATTGGCGATTGTGTCTGTTCGTCAAGCGCAGGACCAATAATCGTGAATGTTGTCGGGCTTCCACCGGCTATGATGGGAACAACATCGCCCGGATTGAGAGGCAAAACTCCGTTCATGGCGTTGGCTGCGGCCTGTGCTGCTTGCTGACGGATATTGTCAACGGCAGTGGCACGTTCCAATTCGGGGTCGATAGCTTCACCGGCTGACACAATAGATTTCGGTTCAGTGAATTGTAACTCGCCCGTCTGCGCATCGCGAACGACAATGCTCTCGTCGGATGCCTCGCGGTCGATAGTGCCGTCGGGATTGATGGCGACAGCACCGCCGACTATATAGACCTGACGGTCGTCAAGATCCATAATAGCCGGTTGTATCATGCCGCTTGCCGAATTTACACGAGCATTAATCATGGCATCGCTTTGGGCTATCTGTTCATCAATGTTATCATTGACACGCTGAATTATGCCGTCGCGCAATGTCTTTGCGTTGGTATAATCAAGAGCGGCATCTATTTCCTCTTGAGAGTACAAACCATTACGCGACATTTCCATTAAAGCGTTGACCGGATTTGCATCAAGCCATTCAAGGATACTCGGCTCAAATATGCCTTCTACACGCTGATGCTGTAACTCGTACATGTTCTGCGCATCGTTCATTTCTTGAGGTGTAGAGGCTTCGTAGCCATCAATGTACGACTGACTGAGTTCGCTGTCTATTTCGGGTACACCGTCGGCTTCGACATCGACAGTACCACGACTTTGAGACATTGCACCGAGATTGAGGCCACGAAGATTAAGGCTGCGCTCCATGTATTCCATGACAGCCGAGCGTTCATCATCTGAAAGGTTTTGGTCGTTGACCATGTTTTCAGCCAATACGCCTATATCTTCATTTGTGGTGTTGTCGATAAGTTCACGGATGGGCTCCCAACGGTCAGGAGTGAAGATCTCAGCAGCAGTACGGTCTGCCTTATTCACTTGATGCTTCATCGCGCCATAGGCCGCTCCCGAAAGAGTGTACTTACCGGCACCCATCAAACCCATAGAAAGAGCCATACCGCCCCAAATATCGCCGTGGAATTGCCCTGTAAACAAAAGGTTCTTGCGCTCGTAAACGGGATTGCCATCTGCGTCGAGTACCTGATTGCCGTCTTGGTCTAAGACAGGCACATTGGTATAGGCATCGTCAAGATTGAGCATTGACCGCCATAGCTGGCCATAGTATTCTTCGCTGACCTCGCCAAAGTAGTCAGATACGCCGAGGCGTTCAAACTGCTTGCGCGTTGTGGCAAGGATTTGGCCGTAGCTCGATGCGTTGGCACGTGCAAGCATACCGCTGATACGCTTGCCTCCGAATGTCTTTGCAAGGGCCGGCATTACGCCGTCGAGGTGTGCGCCAAACATTTCGGAGTAGTTCTCGATTATGGCGTTAGCCTCGCCCTGCCATACAGCGCTGCCCCACGTCTTATCATTGGAGAAGTCGTAGTTGCCATTCTCGTCAACAACGACATCGCCGAGTTTGCGCTCGATAATGTCTGCGGTTGTCTTTCCTGCTTGTATGGTGTTCGTCATGAGTGGCGCGCGTATAAGCAAGTCATCTGCGGTTGTTCCGAGTGCCTTGATAGTCCAGTTCTCTGCCATGCGACCGACACCGCGCACACCGTATTTCTTGGCGTATGCTTTCACGCCTAACTCGGTCATTTCTTTTATCGCCTCTTTGCCAAGAACCTTGACAGCTCCGCGAGTGGCGATTTTACCACCGACATTAATAGCCTCGTATCCACCGCTCGTCAGTGCAAAATCAAGCATGAACGAGGGCATATAGCCGGTCATAACACCGGCTCTGTTCTAGAAAGAAGCATTACCGCCATACATCTGCTCCACTTGCTGATTATCATGTATGGCTTTCAGCATTTCCTGACCGGCCCGTTTTTCACCCTCGGTAGCATCAGAAGTTGAATACTGGTCGGCATGCATCATTGTCATAGCGTCCTGAAGGTCGCTCATGCCGAAATCCCATGTACGGTAATCAGACATGGTACGACCAAAGCCACGCCAAAAGCCGACATCCTTACCCACTTGCCTGTCTCGCTCCTCATACAAATCCTTAAGCTGTTCTTCCTTCTGACGGATAGCGACACGCAGAGCCGAGTTCTCTTTGTCTACTTGCTGTCGGGGAACGTAGGTGTTTGCGGCCAGTACAGCGGCGAGTGGTGCGCTGTTATTCTCATAATCTTCTGCCCATTCATCATGAACGCGCGATGCGCTGCTCTCTAATTTCTTCTTCAAGTCTGCAAGTTCAGCCTCGGCGCGTCGGATCTGTGCGCCTACAGACATATCAGCCGCAGCCATAGCACTACGGTAATTCATCGTTTCCATGTCTGCAACCGCCTTGCTTGTCGTGCGGTCGCCTGTCGGAGTGAGATAGGTTTTCTCCATTTTGCCTGTCTCAGGATTAAATACGGGCTCGCCCTCGACAGTCTGAAAGCCGAGAGAACGGTTGGACCGATAGTAATCCGACATATTCTGCATACGCTCACGGCTCTGCTCAATGAAAGCATCTCTCTGTTGTTGCAGTTGCTGAAGCTGCATCGACATTGCCCGTTGCTGCATTTTGGTAGGCTTCCACGGCTTTTGTGGCGTTGTCTCGATAGGCTTGTCTGTTGTTGTGTACTTGTAGCCACGCTTCTTGCTTCGGTCGTGTGCAACCGACAAATTTACATGACCGTCGAAAGGCTTGCCGTTTGCATCCGTTCCTTGCATATAGACGCGAAGAGGTGCGCCGGGATGTGCTTTTGACCAATCATATAGGCCACCGGCAGCATTTACCTCATCAGTGGCAACAGTGAAGTCCTTGCCACCTCGGCGAAGTTTGAAATATTTAGTCGGGGCAGGAGCGGGCGCAGATGGTTGAGCGGCCACAGCAGGGCGTTCGGGAGCTGCAGCCTGTCCGTACCCTAATTGTTGTGAGAAACTATCCCATGAGCCGAGGTCGTATTCTTGGCTCGTTGCATTATAGAGCTTGCGACGTTTGCTCTCGTCGTTGAGGTCAGCGCAAAACTGCTCATAACTGCCCATGTCGTAATCTTGCGAGAGGGCATCGTATAATTTTCTCTTATTGTCGGTTGCCATACGTTGTTAACTCATTGGGTTTTTCTTTTTCTTCTTTCCGGCTCCACCATTGTTTGTGCCACCGCTCATAGGATTGGGCTTTCTTTTTTGTTGAGGCTTTTCGGAGTGGCCCTTTGCCGGTTTGGTAGTGGTCGATGATGTTGTGCCTTTGGCGCGTCCTCGACGGTCTTTCTGCTCTCGTTCAGTAGTCGATTGCTGCGTAGCCTCGCTCCATGTGCCGTGGTCGATAGCATTTTGGCGCATGGCCTCATAGGAGTGGGCATAATGCTTGTTGCCGTCTGCATCGTACCACGGATATTCACCCAGACGGCCACTGCCTCCACGGCTACCTGAACCAATCGGACGGCGATAGTTATTCTTGTTGATGCGCGACTGCCAATAAGCGTCGGCATAGTCGGCCTCGATTTTCTTCGCCTCGGCCGCGGCCTCCTGCTGTGTAATACGGCCCTCCATTAACCTCGTGCGAAGTTCTGCCATAGCTGCATCTCGGTCGGCTTTGGCTTGCGCTCTTGCGTCTGCGGCCTCTTTATAGTGGTCGGTTACTTTCTCTCGCTCTAAGGTATGCTGCCAATTACGGTCATCGCGTTCATCTTCGGCATCCATCTTCATGGCACGGAAATAGCCGTCCATATACTGACGCTGGTTATCCTCGCGCTCCTTCTTCAGCTTGTCAAATCGGGCTTTGGTGGTAGCGGCCATGCCTTGTGTCGGGTCGTAGGCATTTGGAGCATACTGTGTGGTGAAATAGAGATTGCTCATAGCCGATATACCCTCGCCGATAGCGGCGAAGATAGCCTCTCGCTTTTGCCTCTTGCGCTCCTTTTCAAGTTCCTCCTTGGTTGGGGGAGTGTAAGGCGACATCTGCTGAAACATCTCGACGTATGATAGCTTCTTCTTTTCGGGGGCAGTCTGCTGTTCAGGAACAGGCGTAACGTGTTCGACATCGGTTTCGGTCTGAGGGTTGGCAACATTGACAACACCGCGCTGTACTACCTCGGCGGCACTTGTAGGATTGTTAGGTGTGCCTTTTGCCGTAACGGTGTCATAGTTGACATTCTCAAGCCCTGTGGGGGCTGTTTCCGGCTCAGGCGGTGTTACAGTCGCCGGTGTCGTTGTCGCAGGCGGTGGAGTGGTAACAGGCGCAGTTGGGGGCGTATTTTGCTCTGCCCACGTCATTTGCACCGGACCTTTGCCCATTGCTAATATATCTTCGGGATTCACTGCCATAATCGTTAAAGTATTCCTGCGATATTTGAGCCGGCTTTCGCTACGCCCTGAATTGCGGCGGCGGTATTGGCCGCTTTCTTCTGTTCAAGGTCGTTGAGCTGCTGCTGTATGTTCGCGTCTGTTTGTAGATATTGGCTCTCGATAGCGTCTTTTCGCGCCTCACCGTTGACCGCTATATTGGTAGTGGCCGTGGCAAGAGCTTCGTTGTTGGCTGCTTTGGCGGCTGCGACACTTTCATCAGTGCCGCCCATGACGGCCTGTGCGCCCGCGGCTTGCTTGTTGCGGTTGCGGATAAACTCTTCCGTTTTGTTGAGTATGGCTTGAGCGCCGGCCCGCTGTGTAGCGTCCTCGTAATAGCGTCGGTCATACCAATCTTGGTTTTTCTTCCGCTGCTCCTCTAAATTCTTTTTGACACGTTTCATGGCCTTGGACGCGGATATGCCGCCGAAGATACTCCCGACAGCTCCTAATCCTGCGCCGATTGCGCCTCCTAAAATGCCCATATATCTTGAAATGTGATTAGTTGAACTTAAATTATGTGGGCGAAGATACATTATTATCTTTGTGGCGATGTTTTAAGTTTAACTAATCACATGGCAATAGGCAAGAAGACAGGAGGACGAAAGAAAGGCACCCCCAACAAGTCAACGATGTTGGGCAAGGAGGTCATTGTGTCTCTCCTCGCCGACTACTCCAACAGCGGCCTTATGACTTCTGATTTTATGGCTCTCGATCCAAAAGACAGGCTCGTTATTGCCGAAAGGCTCATGCAGTACACCATGCCGAAAATGCAGGCCACGGCCATTGACCTTAGTACCGGCGACAATGAAAAGACAATCGAAGACCGCCTCGCAGAATTGGCCGGAGACGACCAATAATCTACTCCGTTTCCACTATAGACAGCAACCGCCTGACAATCCGTCGGCGGTTTTTTTCTTGCTCAATAGCGAGAAACTATGTGATTTTTCCGAGGGGGTTTCTTCAAACTTAACCGGGGTTTTGTTTGAGTAAACTATAGGCTGGCTCGTTTTATGTCCTCGTCGGCGTTCAAAAATGGGCGGAAATTAGGGTATAATTAATGGTTCGACGTAAAGAGTAAAGTTTGAGGAAACTATGGGTTAGCTATGGGTTTTGTTTGAAGTTATTGTGACTTTTTGAGTTTCCTCAAACTTAATGGGGGTTTTGTTTGAGTAAACTATGGGTTAGCTCGGTTTAATTCCGGAATTAAGTACACAAAAGAAAAGAAAGGAAAAGAAATAAAAAGAAAATATATAAAAGAAGAAGTTGTAAGAAGAAAACGACAACGACAACGGCGATTTGAAACTTGGTTTTGATGTTTTGTTTTTTTTGAAAAAAAGACCGGCGAAACAAAAAGCCTCGTCGGTCGAATGGGATTGGAAAGAAAAACAGGGAGCCGCGATTTCAAAAGCCTTTGCCCTTCATGCGCTCGTAGGTCTGCGAAAGGCCCTTGTCCTTGATGTCAATCTTGAACTGCACCATGGAGCGCAGCGGCACATCGGCGGGCACATACGGCACGAGGGCTTTAATGACTTCCTCAATGTTGTTAAAGCCGGTGTCCTCAACCTCGCCCAACTGTCGGCCTCGGAAATATGCAGCGCCGTGGATCATGTGTTTTGCCGAGAAACGAAATAGGCCGTCCTCCGGGTCTTTCTTCTCACTTTCGGTGTCTGAGAAGAAAATCAGGTCAACAACCTGCTCGTTTAATCTCCATGCAGGGGAAAAATCGAGTTTGAGATAACCTCGCGTCACCTCATGGCCGCTTGCATGGTTCATGGCAAAGGCCACTTCGCTAATTGTCGCTCCGCAGTCGTTCTGCGCGATTGTCCCCCATGTATGGCGGAATGTGTAGACGCAGTAGCGGTTCTCGCCGGTTATGCCAATGCTCTCGCAAATCTTCTTTATGCCGCTGTTGGCATTGCTGCCGAGGCTGTCTGATGTGCGGTAGCGTGTGTGGAAATTGAACAGATACTCATCGTCTTTGTCTGTGGCGTACTTGTCAAACAGCGGCAACAGGATAGACGGCACCCGCATCTCGATGTAGGCGTTGTCAGCCCTGAACTTCTTGGTCTTTGCCCGACGGTAGTGTATAATGCCGTCGTGATAGTCGGATTTCTTCAGGTGGTAGAGGTCAACCGTGTTGATACCGGCAAGACACAACACCATCATGGCCACATCGCGGCCAATTTCCTCCAACGGCTCTTTCATCTTGCTTTCAGGGATAGGAGCGGCGAAAAACGCTCTTGCCGCCTGTGGCGTGATAGCAAGTTTCTCCGGGCGGTCTGCCTCGGGTATCTTCACCTTCGGCCACGGATTGGTGCGGATGCGGATAACTCCATTGTCGTAGTCGTTGTATTCAAGCATTGCGGCCTTGAACACCTGACGCATGCAAATGGGGTACTGCTCTTTGGCGCGTCGGGTAGTGGATAGAGACTCTATCCAACCGTTGACAAAGGTTGATGTCAGTTGCGAAAACATGACCGACGTTGTCCCGGCATGTCGTTCCAGATGGCCGAGTGCCATTTCATAAGTCCGGGCATTACGTTTCATGCCCTTTGCCGCCATGCGGTCAATATGCAATCGGGCATAGTCGCTGAAACTGATGTCGGCCTCTCCCGATTTCAGGAAGTTTACAACATCGCCCACGTTCCAGTGTTCAACGTCAATCTTGTTGAGCTTCTCAACATACTCAATGATTTTGCGTGAACAATACTGCAACACATACGGGTCTTCAATCTCGCCGGTGTGCGAGAGACCGCTGTCGCGGACAAACTTGTCCGTGGTCATGTAGGCCAATTTCCGGCGGTGCGCCACTCGGATGTAGACCGGGTAGAAACCATCCTTTCGTCTGGCCTTGACGATAGCTTTGAATGTAGCCATGTTCCAATTGGTTTAATGGGTTAAAAGCGGAAGTTCTGCTCATGTTTAGGTAATTTGCTGATAACTCGATTACTCCTTTGGGAAACAGCTTGGGAAACACCGGGAAACACACCCCTAAAAATTGGGAAACTTTTGGGAAACATTTCCGTAAAAACGGCATATTTTACGTGTTCAAACGTGTTCAAAATAGTAGGCGGTAGACCCTGAATGTCAAGAGCCTACCGCCTAATTATCTAATTATTAGGTCAGTTAACTTAATCTTCAAGGCTGGCCTGTGCCGCTGCTACGCGAGCGATGGGCACGCGGTAGGGCGAGCAGCTGACGTAGTTCATGCCCAGATGTGCGCAGAACTTGACGGAAGAGGGTTCGCCGCCGTGTTCGCCGCAGATGCCGATTTTCAGTTCGGGCTTGACGCTGCGACCTTTGCGGACGCCCATTTCGACGAGTTGGCCTACGCCGACTTGGTCGAGGACTTCGAAGGGATCGGTCTTGATGATGCCGTGTTCCTTGTAGAATTTGAGGAACTTGGGAGCATCGTCACGCGAGAAGCCGAAGGTCATCTGGGTGAGGTCGTTGGTGCCGAAGGAGAAGAAGTCGGCTACGGTGGCAATCTCGTTGGCGGTGAGCGCTGCACGAGGTACTTCGATCATGGTGCCTACGAGGTAGGGCAGGCTTTGGCCTTGCTCTTCGAAGACCTTGGCGGCGGTGGCGTTGATGACGTCTGCCTGGTTCTGGATTTCTTTGAGCGATCCTACCAAAGGTATCATAATCTCGGGGTGTACATCGATGCCGCGAGCGCGTACGGCGAGGGCTGCCTCGATGATGGCGCGTGTCTGCATCTCGGTGATTTCGGGGTAGGTGATACCAAGACGGCAACCGCGGTGTCCGAGCATGGGGTTGAATTCTTCGAGCGAATCAACTTTGGCTTTGACTTCTTCGAGTGTGATGCCCATTTCGTCGGCCAGTTCTTTCTGGGTGACGGTCTGGTGGGGTACGAACTCGTGCAACGGGGGGTCGAGCAGGCGGATGGTTACGCCAAAGCCGTCCATAGCTTCGAAGATGCCTTCGAAGTCGCCGCGCTGCATGGGCAGGAGTTTGGCCAGAGCCATGCGACGGCCTTCTTCGTCGGAGGCGAGAATCATTTCGCGTACGGCCTTGATGCGGTCGCCTTCGAAGAACATGTGCTCGGTGCGGCACAGGCCGATGCCTTGGGCTCCGAAGCTGCGAGCCTGGCGGGCGTCGCGGGGCGTGTCGGCGTTGGTGCGTACGAGGGTCTTGGTGTATTTGGCTGCGAGGTTCATGATGGCGCCGAAGTCGCCGCCCAGTTCGGGATCGGCAGTGGGCACGGGGCCGTCGTATACTTCGCCGGTGGAGCCGTTGAGCGAAATCCAGTCACCTTCGTTGTACTTGATACCGTCCATTTCGACTGTCTTGGCGTGGTAGTCTACATGTATTTCGCCTGCGCCGGAGACGCAGCATTTGCCCATACCGCGAGCCACTACGGCTGCGTGCGATGTCATACCGCCGCGCATTGTCAGGATGCCTTGTGCTACGGCCATACCGCGAAGGTCTTCGGGCGAGGTCTCGATGCGTACCAGCACGACTTTCTTTTTCTTTTCGGCCCAGGCCTCGGCGTCTTCGGCGGAGAATACGATTTGTCCGGCGGCGGCACCGGGGGATGCGGGCAGGCCCTTGGCTACGACCTTGGCGCGTTTGAGCGCGCTCTTGTCGAATACCGGGTGCAGGAGCTCGTCAAGTTTCTGGGGCTCCATACGCAGCAGAGTTGTCTTTTCGTCGATTTTGCCGGCACGCAACAGATCCATGGCTATCTTGACCATGGCTGCGCCTGTACGTTTGCCGTTGCGGGTCTGGAGCATCCAAAGTTTGCCGTCCTGGATGGTGAATTCCATGTCCTGCATATCTTTGTAGTATTCTTCGAGGCGGTCGGCGATGGCGATGAGTTCGGCGGCGCATTCGGGCATGGATTCTTCGAGGGAGGGATATTTGGTGGTGCGTTCTTCTTCGCTGATGCCTTGGAGAGCTGCCCAGCGGCGGCTGCCTTCGGTGGTGATTTGCTGCGGCGTGCGGATGCCGGCAACAACGTCTTCGCCCTGAGCGTTGATCAGGTATTCGCCATTGAAGATGTTCTCGCCGGTGGCGGCATCGCGGCTGAAGGCTACGCCGGTGGCGCTGTTGTTGCCCATATTGCCGTATACCATGGCTTGTACGTTGACTGCCGTGCCCCATTCTTCGGGTATTTGATTCATGCGGCGATATACTATGGCGCGTTCGTTCATCCAGGAATCGAATACGGCGCAGATGCCGCCCCAGAGTTGTTCCCATGCGTCATCGGGGAAGTCCTTGCCGGTGTAGTCTTTGACGGCGGCCTTGAACAGCTTGACAAGGCTTTTGAGGTCTTCGACGCCGAGTTCGGTGTCGAGCTTGATGCCTTTCTGTGCCTTGACTTTGTCCATGATTTCCTCGAAGGGATCGATGTCGGCCTTGCTTTTGGGTTTCATGCCAAGTACTACGTCGCCGTACATTTGTACGAAGCGGCGGTAGCTGTCCCACGCAAAGCGGGGATTGCCGCTCTTTTCGGCCAAGGAGGCCACGGTGGCGTCGTTCATGCCGAGGTTGAGCACGGTGTCCATCATGCCGGGCATGGAGGCGCGTGCTCCCGAGCGTACCGAAACGAGTAGGGGGTTGGTGGGGTCATTGAATTTCTTGCCGGTGAGGGCTTCGACGTGCGCTATGGCTTTCTCAACATCTTTCTGTATGAGTGCGACTACTTCGTCGCGGCCATGTTGTGTGTACTCGTTGCAGACTTCGGTAGTGATGGTGAAGCCGGGGGGCACGGGCATGCCCAAGAGGTTCATCTCGGCGAGGTTGGCGCCTTTGCCGCCGAGGAGATTGCGCATCTCGGCATTGCCTTCGGCTTTACCGTCACCGAATGTATAAACTCTTTTCATTGGTTGATAGGTAATATGTTAGGTGAAACTTATAGATTTATTCTCTGTCTTTGGCGGCTCGCCGCACATGCGTTGTCTTGTCGCTGCTACGCGCGATGCCGTTTTGCAAAGTTAGTGGTTTCTGCCTTAATGTGCAATAGGTACGCGCTCTTTTGACCTGATTTTCTTTTTTTTCGCCGA